>Ga0307513_10000975_pt1 | contig 41400 bp, 46 predicted proteins | sample 15_EM_MG_FD_202174 | JGI IMG/M metagenome (GOLD analysis project Ga0307513, IMG submission 202174) | Populus trichocarpa ectomycorrhiza microbial communities from riparian zone in the Pacific Northwest, United States - 15_EM | ecosystem: Host-associated > Plants > Roots > Unclassified | place...
GCCACTTTCTTTTTCCCCCCCGGTTTCTCCCCCCCCCCCCCCCCCGCCCCCCCCCCCCCCCCCCTGCCCGTAGCGAAGCGAAGGGACGCAGGAACCAGGGTCGCCTTTTTTTGCTTACTATTTTTGGCGAAGCAAAAAAAGTGAGTCGCATGCCGGGCGACCCCGGCCAGCAACCCTCAGCAAAAAGCACAACAACAGAACAACAACACTGCGTGAACCGCTCTGTCAGAACTCCGCATCAAGTTCATCAATGTCATCCGGCTCCTTCTTAGCCGCAACCACCCACTCCTTCATAGCCGGCAACTCCATCACCCGCTTGCAATAAGCCACACACCCCTTGTCCAGCGGAACGTCATAAGTGAGAAACCGCGTCACCACAGGCGCATACATCGCATCCGCCACCGACAGCTGCTTGCCAAACAAATAAGGCCCACCGTAAGAGTCAAGGCATTCCCGCCAGATCTCCACCACCCGGTCAATATCCGCCTGCGCCCGCGACCACACCTTGAAGTTCGCAAAATGCGCCTTGATGTTCATCGGCAGCGCGGCGCGCAACGAGGCAAAGCCCGAATGCATTTCGCCGCACACCGCCCGGCAGTGCGCCCGCACCTTGATGTCGGCCGGCAACAGCTGCGCCTTGGGCTTGATTTCATTGAGGTATTCGGCAATGGCCAGCGTGTCCCACACCTTCACATTGCCGTGCTGCAACGAGGGCACCAGCATGCTGGACGAGAGCAGCAGCATTTCAGCCTTCATGGCCGGGTCGTCCGGCGAGATCACTTTTTCAGTGAACTCCAGCCCGGCAAACTTTGCCAGCAGCCAGCCGCGCAGCGCCCAGGCGCCGTAGTTTTTGCTGCTGATCGTCAGGACTGCCTTGGCCATGAGATTGCTCCTTGAAGCCCACACAAAGTTGGCCCCCACTCGCCGGGGACAGTTCATGCTCCGCAAGGGTTGTGCCAGCACACCTTCGGCCGTACGGCTCCCTGCTTGGCCCTTCCTTGGCCCATTACTTGCCTGCATACCGTTTATCCGGGCCACAAGCCTGCTTCATGCCAGGACACCCATGCTTTACCAGGCCTATCAACTCCAGTCCGACCTGATGTCCCCGCTCCGGTTGCTGGCGCAAGGCAGCAGCGCCGCGCTCTGGCTGGGCAAAACCGAAGGCAGCCTGCTGCGTAAATTCTCGGCGTCGATGGAGGTGTTTTCACGCCTGCGCCTGACGCACTCCCGGCCGGCCTATGGCATTACGTCGATAAAGGTTGGCGAACGCGACTTCGCCGTCACAGAAGAAGCCGTGCTCACCATGCCCTTCGGCACCCTGCTGCGCTTTAAAAAAGAAAACGTTAACGACCTGCCCTACCAGCCGCCCGTGCTGCTGGTGGCGCCGCTCTCAGGCCACTTCGCCACGCTGCTGCGCGAGACGGTACGCACGCTGCTGCAAGACCACGACGTCTACATCACCGACTGGCACAACGCGCGCGATGTGTCGCTGCGCCACGGTCCCTTCGCGCTGGACGACTACATCGACCACATGATCCGCTTCACCCAGACGATCGGCCCTGGCACCCACGTGGTAGCGGTGTGCCAGCCCTGCGTGGCCGCGCTGGCGGCAGCGGCCATCATGGCCGAAGACGACGACCCGGCCCAGCCGCGCAGCCTGACGCTGATGGCCGGCCCCGTCGACTGCCGCGTGAACCCGACCGGCGTCAACACCCTGGCCACCAGCAAACCGATTGAATGGTTCGAGAAAAACCTGATTAGCCACGTGCCGCTACCGCACGCCGGCTATATGCGGCGCGTGTACCCGGGCTTTGTGCAGCTGAGCGCGTTCCTCAGCATGAACCTGGACCGGCACAAAAAATCGTTCCAGGACATGTACCAGCACCTGCTCGACGGCGATGTGGAAAAAGCCAACATCATCCGCGTGTTCTACGACGAGTACCTCGCCGTCAACGACCTGCCCGCCGAGTTCTACCTGGAGACAGTCGAAAAGGTCTTCCAGACCTATGACCTGCCGCTCGGCAAACTCAGCTACCGCGGCCGCCTCGTCAAGCCCGCCGCCATCCGCCGCACGGCACTGATGACGGTGGAAGGTGAGCGCGACGACATCTGCGCAGTCGGCCAGACCGTGGCTGCGCAAGACCTGTGCACCGGCATACGGCCTTATATGAAGACCCATCATGTGCAGACGGGCGTGGGGCACTACGGGGTGTTCAGTGGGCGGAAGTGGAACCAGCAGATTTATCCCCGGGTGCGGGAGATGATTCATGCGAGCATGGGGTGAGGTTTATAAGAAATCGGGCTCTAGACCAATGAATACCTAGGCTAGCAGCTACTGAATTGATAGCACTCTCGTTTGATCTTGTTTAGACAGATCAGGAGTCAAGCACGCTACCAATCGAGATTGACGCTCCGGCATCTGCACAAAGACTCGCCGGCCGCCACAGGCCTTTCACATTTGTGACAAACACCTGGAGCGGAAGTGAGATGCAGAACCAGGACTTTCGACTCCCGCGCACCGAACCCGAACTGGGCTTCGGCAAACCGCATTCCTGCCACGGCGTCGCGACGCACCAGGGAAGCGAAGGCAGTCTTTTCCTCCTTCGCCAAGCCATCCGGCCAAACCACTGTCATGCGGCATTTGGCGCATTCCATATGGGGGCGGCCCATGGGCTCAATCTTGAGGGAGTGCTGGGTGTTTGCCATCTATGTACGGAGTTCCCTTGCCATTGACGCGTTTAATCTCATCGCACGACACCATCCCAATTTTTGCGGATCGTCTGATCCGACAGGACCCATTCCTCAAAATGTGCAATCGCCATTGCAGTGGCATCCTTCGCGAACACTTTTAGCTCGAACTTACCGCCACGCTCAAAGTAAAACGTTTCAATCACATCGCCGTGATTGAGGATGCAGTAAGTGTTATCGGACGGCGTCTCGTTGATTCGGAGCGCGCCCATCCTGACATCTCTTGCGTCCAGTGCTCGCCGAAGTTCCTCGTACGCATTCATTGCGGGTCTAACGTTATATATGGATGCGGTCTGCGAGATCTTTTACCGATGCCTCCCAGGCATCAAACTCCTCTGACTCTGCCCAAAGTTCTTTTAATTCAGAACCATCAGCCAGTATCCGTTCGATGACCGTGTGGGCTTTTTCCGCCAGTGCTCTACTCGGGACAAGCTTGGCTTTTTCAACCCAGGCATCGATTGACTCGCTGTAGGAGTTCTTCACGCCCCAGTTACCCTGGAGTCTTGCAATAACTTCGATTGCGGCGAGAGCCTCGCATGCATCTGGAGATTCCAGGTACTCAGATCCGTCGGCAAGCGCTTTGTTCAGCGCTTCTTCAACGAGTGAGAGATCGTTGCATTCATCAAGGCCATACGCCCAGTCACATGCATCGTCATTACCCAGTGCGTCAATTGCCCAAGCACCCATAAAAGAACTCCTCAAGTCTTAACGTTGAACGGTAGACGGCCCAAGGGAGTCGCCTGTTGGATATCTCAATGAAAGGGATCGGCCCGAGCCAATAGCGCACGTGCCTCAAAAATCAATAGCAGGGAGAGTCTAAGCCGAGTCAAGGTTTTCACCACACGTTGAAAACTCACCGCCCCCGCCCAACCCAAGCCACCAAAACCCCAATCAACCCCATCACCCCCACCAGTCCCAAACTCACCCCACGCCCCTCCATCACCCCGGCAAACACGCCGACCAGCATGCCCGCTAGCGGCTGCGAGAGGTTGTTCAGCATCACGATCACACCGGTGGTCTTGCCCAAATCGCGCGGCGGGATCAGTTTCTGCCGCAGGCTGCGGATGTAGACGTTGAACATCTTGTCAAAGCCGATCACCAGCAAGAAGCCCGCGGTGTACAGCCAGAAGTTGCCGGCCAGCCCCGTCAGCAAGCCGCCGCAGACCATCACGGTATAAGAGACGAGACCCAACGTGCGCAGCGTCAGCACGGTGCGGGCAATGAACAGCAAGATGATGACGGTGGCGATCGCGCCCGCAGTTTGCAACACGGCGTAGTCGCCGGCGGATCGCTGCAGCAGCCCCGTCACCATGGCGGCCGAGGTGGCGAGCGTGACGCCGATGACAAGATTGACGCCGGCCGCCAGCGCAATCACCTGCTTCAAGCCGGGCAGATGCATCACCTGCGCAAACGCGGTACGAATGGGTGCGACCCAGTGGCCGGGCGCGGGTTCAGGCGCCGCCAGGGTGACGGTGTTCTGCCGCTGCCACAGGGTAATCGCCCCATCGGCAATCAGGAAAAAGCCCGCCGTCGCGCCGACGACCATGGGCCAAGGCATCCAGCGCAGCAGCAGCGAGGCTAGCAAAGGCCCCAGCACCATGCCGAGCTGGTCGGCGATCTGCGCGTGGGCCAGCACTTTCTCAAAGCGGTGCTGCCGGAAGATCTGCGGCAGCATGACTTCGCGGGCCATCAGGCCCTGGGTCGTCAGCACACCGCACATGGCCGAGAGGGCAATCAGCCAGCCGACACCACCCACCCACTGAAAGGCCACCACGCCGGCCAGGCACACCAGCGCCCGGAAAAGCTGGCTGATGCGCAGCAGCTTGAGTGGCGACACGCGGTCGCACAATGCGCCGCAGATGGGAAACGACAAAAAGCGCGGGAGTGTCTCCAGCGTGAAGGCGATGCCCGACCAGGCGACGCTACCGGTGGTTTCAAACACCACCAGGGGCACCAGGAACAAAAGAATCTGGTCAGCGAGCCTGGAGAAAAACAGGGAGGCGTAAAACAACTGGCCTTTGGCGCTAGGGTTTACGTTAGAGCTGCCTTCGTCTTGATCGCTCACCCCTGCTCCCATGGCATCCCGCCTGCGGGCGGGGCAGATGCGTTGCGCACCTGCTTGTTGTTGTGAAAGCTATTGTTTTGATAGCGGCTTGCCTATGTCCCGCCTGGGCTAGAGGCCTTTTTTATCTAAAAACCGCCCCAACCGGCCGCAACGCTTTTCCTCAACCGCGGTCAGCGCCGTCCTCTTCCGGCCAGTCGCGGATGTAGGCCTTGAGCATCTTGTTTTCGAAGTTCTGGCTGTCGACCACCGTCTTGGCGACGTCGTAGAAGCTGATCACACCCATCATGACTTTCTGGTTCATCACGGGCATGTAGCGCGCGTGGCGGTCCAGCATCATGCGGCGGACTTCGTCGAGTTCGGTTTCAGAGGTGCAGGTGAGCGGGTGGTCGTCCATGGCGGTGCGAACGAGCGTGGTGCCGATCTCGCCGCCGTTTTTGACGATGCAGACGATCACTTCACGGAAGGTCAGCATGCCGACCAGGTCACCGTGCTCCATGACGACCAGCGAGCCGATGTCTTTTTCGGCCATGATCTGGGCCGCCTTGGCAAGGGGTTCGTCGGGCTGAACGGTGTAAAGCGTGTTGCCCTTGACGCGCAGTATGTCTAGAACCTTCATGGCCGTCTCCTCGGTTGTGCTGCCAGCTTGCCCCTCATTGTCCCACCGCAGCGCGGCAACAGGGAATTCAGTTTAAATATAGCCCACAATCAAACGGCAGGTTGCAAGAATCTGTTCAGGTTCTGGCGATTTCCCAACGCACCGCCACTTTTTTCTGACTGGAGACAAACCCATGCCCGGTTACTCAGACCCTGGCTTCGACACGCTGGCGCTGCACGCCGGCGCCGCGCCTGACCCCTCCACCGGCGCACGCGCCGTGCCTATCCACCTGACGACGTCCTTCGTCTTCGAATCCAGCGACCACGCGGCCAGCCTCTTTAACCTCGAACGGGCGGGCCACGTCTATTCGCGCATCAGCAACCCGACCAACGCGGTGCTGGAGCAACGGGTGTCGGCCCTGGAAGGCGGCATAGGCGCGATTGCCACCGCCAGCGGGCAGGCGGCGCTGCACCTCTCTATCGCCACGCTGATGGGTGCGGGCTCGCACATCGTGGCCTCGACAGCGCTCTACGGCGGCAGCCAGAACCTGCTGCACTACACCATGCGCCGCTTCGGCATAGACACCACCTTTGTCAAACCCGGCGACCTGGACGGCTGGCGCGCCGCCGTGCGGCCCAATACCAAGCTGTTTTTTGGCGAAACCGTGGGCAACCCGGGCCTGGATGTGCTGGACATCGAAGCGGTGTCAGGCATCGCCCACAAGGCCGGCGTGCCGCTGCTGGTGGACTCCACCCTCACCTCGCCCTGGCTGATTAAGCCTTTTGACCACGGCGCCGATCTGGTCTACCACTCGGCGACCAAATTTTTGAGCGGCCATGGCACCGTCATAGGCGGCATCGTGGTGGACGGCGGCAGCTTTGACTGGGAAAAGTCGGGCAAATTCGCTGAGCTGACCGAGGCTTATGACGGCTTTCACAACATGGTCTTCAGCGAAGAAAGCACCGTGGGCGCCTTCTTGCTGCGTGCGCGGCGCGAAGGCCTGCGCGACTTCGGCGCCTGCATGAGCCCGCACACCGCCTGGCTGATTTTGCAAGGCATTGAAACCCTGCCGCTGCGCATGGCGCGGCACATGAGCAACACCGAAAAGGTGGTGGCGTTTTTGGCCAGCCACGCGCTGGTGGGGCGCGTGGGCCACCCGCTGCTTGAAACGCATTCCAGCCATGCGCTGGCCAAAAAGCTGCTGCCGCGCGGCGCGGGCTCGGTGTTCAGCTTCGACATCAAGGGCAACCGCGCGCAGGGCAAGGCGTTTATCGAGGCGCTCAAGGTCTTCAGCCACCTGGCCAATGTGGGCGATTGCCGCAGCCTGGTGATCCACCCGGCCAGCACCACGCATTTCCGCATGACAGACGAGGCGCTGGCTGGCGCCGGCATTACGCAGGGCACGATACGACTTTCGATTGGTCTGGAAGACCCGGACGATTTGATCGACGACCTGAAGCGCGCCCTCAAGGCGGCTGAAAAAGCGGGGGCCTGAGCATGTATCTCGACGTCAACGGCCACAAAACCTACTGCTATACCGGCGGCAAACCTTTTGACGCCGCCAAACCCACGGCGGTGTTTATCCACGGCGTGCTGAACGACCACAGCGTGTGGATCTTGCAGACACGCTACCTGGCCAATCACGGCTGGAACGTGCTGGCAGTCGACCTGCCCGGGCATTGCAAAAGCGAAGGCGACGCGCCCTCTTCAGTGGAAGAAGCCGCTGACTTTGTCGCGGCACTGCTGGGCGCAGCGGGCGTGCAGCGCGCCGCGCTGGTCGGCCACAGCTGGGGTTCGCTGATTGCGCTGGAGGCGGCCGCGCGCCTCAAAGAGCGCGTGAGCCACTTGGTGCTGGTCGGCACCGCCTTCCCGATGAAGGTGTCGCAGGCCTTGCTTGACGCGGCACTCAATGAACCGATGAAGGCGCTGAACATGGTCAATGTGTTTTCACGCAGCACGCTGGCCCCGCCGCTGGGCGCCGGCAGCTGGGTGCATGGCGCCAGCATGGCGCTGGGCCGGCGCGTGCTGGCCAGCAATACCCAAGTCAATGTGTTCCACCGCGGCTTCAAGGCGTGCGACAGTTATGCCAACGGCGAGACGGCCATCAGCCAGGTCACCTGCCCGGTGCTGTTTGTGCTGGGCGCGCAAGACCAGATGACGATACCCAAGGCAGCGCAGGGCCTGATCGGCAAGGCGCGGGAGAGCGGCAAAACGGTCAGCATCGCCAGCCTGCCGGTGGGCCATCACCAGATGAGCGAGACGCCGGAAGCAACACTGTTTGCCATTCGCGACTTCCTCCAAACCCCTTCGGCCTGACGCAGCGCATGGCAAGCCCTCTCGTCATCCCCACACTTGCGCAGGCGGTGGAGCATGTGCTCGCCGCGATTGAAGGCGACATCGTGCTCGGCCTGCCGCTGGGCATCGGCAAGCCCAACCCTTTTGTGAACCTGCTCTACCGGCGCATCAAGGCCATGGGCAATGATGCCAACCCGCGGCGCCTGAAGATCATCACCGCGCTGTCGCTGGAAAAGCCCGAAGGCAAAAGCGAGCTGGAGCAAAACTTCCTTACGCCGCTGGTTGAGCGCGTGTTCAAGGACTACCCCGACCTGGACTATGTGAAAGACCTGCGCGCGGGCGTGTTGCCTGCGCATATCGAGGTTTCGGAGTTTTTTCTGAAGACCGGCGACTACCTCGGCAACGACCGCGCACAGCAGGCTTACATCGCCACCAACTACACCTTTGTCGCGCGCGACATGGGCGTGTTGGGCGTGAATGTGATCGCGCAGGCTGTTGCCGCGCGTGAAGAGAACGGCGAACTCACACTCTCGCTGGGCAGCAACCCTGACGTGACCTTTGAGCTCGCCGAGCGGCAGGCCGCGCAGGGCAAGCCGCTGCTCAAGGTGGGCGTGGTCAATCGCCAGATGCCCTTCATGCCCAACCACGCGGTGGCGCCTGGCGGTTTCTTTGACGTGGTGGTGACGGACGCCGAAGGCACGCACACGCTTTTTGCGCCGCCCAACAACAAGGTCGGCACGGCCGACTACGCCATCGGCCTGCACGCCGCCAGCCTGGTGGCGGACGGCGGCACGCTGCAGATCGGCATTGGCGCGCTGGGCGACGCCATCGCGCAGGCGCTGATCGTGCGGGACAAGGACAACGCTGAGTACCGCCGCATCATGGAGGCGCTTTGCCCGGGCGGCCTGCAAGGCCGCGAGCTGGGCGGTTTTGAGCAAGGGCTGTACGCCTGCTCGGAGATGTTCGTCAACGGGCTGCTCAAGCTCATCGAAGCGGGCATTGTGCGGCGCGAGGTGTTTGATGATGTAGCCTTGCAGCGGTTGGTCAACGAAGGCCGCGTGCCTGGGTTGGCGGTCAGTGCTGACACACTCGCCGCTTTGATCGATGTCGGACGAATCAACGCCACACTGAATGCAGACGACCTGGCCTTCCTGCAGCGCTTTGGCGTGCTCAGCAGCAAGGTTCAACTGGCGCAAGACGGCGCACTCAACGTGGCCGGCACACGCATTGACAACCGCCTCGCCGACCCGGCCGTGCGCGTCGCCTTGCAGAACGCTGGCGGGCTGGGCGCTCGATTAACAGGCGGCGCGGTCCTGCACGGTGGCTTCTTCCTCGGCCCCACCGATTTTTACGAACACCTGCGCGCCATGCCGCCCGAGGCGCTGGCCAAAATCGACATGACGCGCATTGACTTCATCAATCAGCTCCAGGGCCAAAGCCGCCTGAAGCAAGCGCAGCGCACCCAGGGCCGCTTCATGAACACGACCATGATGGTCACGCTGCTGGGCGCTGCCGTATCGGACGGGCTGGAGTCGGGCCAGGTGGTCTCTGGCGTGGGCGGGCAATACAACTTTGTGGCCATGGCGCATGCGCTGCCCGACGCACGCTCCGTGCTGATGCTGCGCGCCACTTACGACCATAAGGACGGCGTGCGCAGCACCCTGGTGTGGAACTATGCGTATGAAACCATCCCGCGCCACCTGCGCGATGTGGTCATCACTGAATACGGTGTGGCCGACCTGCGTGCCCAGCCCGATGGCGAAGTCGTCAAACGGCTGATCGCAATTGCCGACTCGCGCTTTCAGGAAGACCTGGTCGCACAGGCCAAAGCCGCCGGCAAGCTGAACGCAGACTACGAGGTGCCCGAGCAGCATCGCCAGAACCTGCCCGAGGTGCTGCGCGCCCGGCTGCAACCGTGGAATGCGTCAGCGCTGTTACCCGACTTCCCCTTCGATACCGACCTGACCGCCGACGAGCTGCGTATCGTGGGCGCGCTGCGGCAGATGCAGCACGCCAGCCAGCACCCGGCGGAACTGGTGGCCATGCTAGTCAAAAGCCTGTGGACGGACCGTGAAGCGCCGCCTGCCTACCTGCAGCGGCTGGGCCTGGACGACGCGACGAGCTTGCGCAAAATCCTGATGCGCAAACTGTTTGCCGGAAATCTTTAACCGGAACCTCGCCATGACTGACGCGTTGCCCTTCGCCATCACCCCGGCCATGACCGCCGCCCGCGCGATGGAGATCGCCGCCGGCTTTGACCTGCGCGCCCTGCCCGCGGACTTTTACGCCAACCCCTATCCGGTGTACGCCGCGCTGCGTGAGAGCGAGCCCATACGCCGCATGCCCGACGGCTCCTTCTTCCTCACGCGCCATGCCGACATCGTGGCGGTGTACCGCGACGCGGAAACCTTCAGCTCCGACAAAAAGGTGGAGTTCGAGCCCAAGTACGGCGCGGGCTCGGCGCTGTTTGAGCACCACACCACCAGCCTGGTGTTCAACGACCCGCCGCTGCACACGCGGGTGCGCAAGCTGATCATGGGCGCGCTGACGCGGCGCGCGATTGCCGACATGGAGCCCGGCCTCATCACGCTGGTGGGTAACCTGCTGGATGCGGTTGAAGCCAAAGGCGGCGGCGACCTGATTGAAGACTTCGCCTCGGCGATTCCGGTGGAGATCATCGGCAACCTGCTGGGCGTGCCGCATGCCGACCGGGGCCCGCTGCGCGCCTGGTCGCTGGCGATTCTGGGCGCGCTGGAACCCAAGCTCACGCCCGAGCAGGAGGCCCTGGGCAATCAGAGCGTGCGCGACTTCACCGGCTACCTCAAAGATTTGGTGGCCGACAGGCGCCAGCACCCGGGCGACCCGGAGCACGACGTGCTGACGCGGCTGATTCAAGGTGAAGCCGCGGGCGAGAAGCTCAGCGAAGCCGAGCTGCTGCAAAACTGCGTGTTCATCCTCAACGCCGGTCATGAAACCACCACCAACCTGATTGGCAACGCGCTGGTGCTGCTGCAGGAATGGCCTGCGGCCAAACAGCATCTGCTATCAAAAGTAGAGCTGCAACCCAATGCAGGTATTGGGCTAGAGGCCGATTTGACTGTTGAAATTGACGAGTTCCTGCGGTTTGAACCGTCCAACCAGCTGAGCAACCGCCGCGCACTCAAGACCTGCCAGGTGGGCGGCGTGGAGCTGCCCGAGGGCGCGCTGCTGACGCTGTGCATAGGCGCGGCCAACCGCGACCCGGCGCAATTTGCAAACCCCGAAACACTGGACCTGACCCGCACGGACAACCGCCACCTGGCCTTCGGCTTTGGCATTCACCAATGCGCCGGGCTCAGTCTGGCGCGGCTGGAGGGCCGGATTGCCGTGGGTCGGTTTGTGCAGCGTTTTCCGGATTACCGCCTGATAGCCAGCCCAACGCGCGGCGGCCGCGCGCGTTTCAGGGGTTTCCTGAAGGCGCCGTTTTCCGTCGCCTGATTTAGTTGGGCGCTATCCAATGCTGGGGCGCCGCGTGCAAGGCTTGCAGCAGCGCTTGCGTTGAGGGCAGGTGGGGCGCAGCCGGGCCGGGTTGCGCCAGCGAATCCAGCAGGCGCGACAGGGTTGGCGCCTGCGGCGTGAGAGGCCCCAGAAAGCGCGTGCCGCCGGCGTCAGTGATCAGTAGCGTCGGGAAAGTCTCCACCTCGATGTCACCCACCAGGTCAGCTTGGTCTTCAATGTCCAGCCAGGCAAAACGGCTGCCCGGGTAGCGCGCCGCCATCTGCGTAAAAACCAGGTTGTAGTCGCGGCACAGGCCGCACCAGTCGGCGCACAGGCAGATGACCCAGTTCACCGGAAGATCGGGCGGGCTGGAAGGTGCCGTTTCCGGCGTTGTAGTGAGGGGCATGCGGGGACTGGCGCCAGCGTGACACAGGCGGGAGACAAGGGATTGACTATTATGTCCACCGCCGCAAAATGGTGAGCGACACGGGTTATCACAATTTACCCGGTGCAGGAGACACACAATGAATGCCACGCAAACAGAGGCCGGCCAAGCCAGCCCAGCCGCAAACTCACCGGTGGACCCGCGAAGCTTTGACTCCTTCGCCAGCTTCTACCCCTTCTACCTCGGCGAGCACCGCAACCCGACCTGCCGCCGCATGCATTTTGTGGGCTCCACGCTCACGCTGCTGTGCCTGGCGGCCTTGGTCGTTACGCGCAACCCATGGTGGCTGCTGGCAGGCCTGCTGTGCGGCTACGGCTTTGCCTGGATAGGGCACTTCGGGTTTGAAAAGAACAAGCCGGCCTCATTCAAGCGCCCGCTTTACAGCTTTATGGGCGACTGGGTGATGTACCGGGACATGTGGGCCCAGGCCTTTCGCAAGGCCAGGGACTGACGCGCTCCCCCCACAGAACTACAAGGCTGGCTGGGGCTCGAACCCGGCCGACTTCAGGGCCTTGAGGCAGGCGGCCCCCGCGTCCATGGCGGCCTCATGCGTCGGGTACGGGTGGTCTGAAGCTTCAACACGCTGGTCGGCGGTGTGCTCATCGGCCGACAAGCGCATCACGACCCAATAAAAAAGGCCCACCGAGGGCTCTTTCACACGCACAGCAAGAGGCCCGGGCGCTGTGGGCGTCACAGGCCCGATGGAGGGTGGCAGCTGGCTCATAAAACCCGCCCCAGCTCATTGCTCACGTCTTTGACAGCAGGGCCGACTTCGGCCACGGCGACGCGCAATTCAAGTTCACTGCAATCCAGTGCGGAAACCCAGTAGTTCAGGGAGGCCTCTTCGTTGACGTTGATGGGCTGATTGTCCAAAGGCGCGTCAGCGACAGGGTAAGACGGTGATGTCACAGTTTTCTCCGGCAGGTAGTGAATGGATGCGGTAAATAGTGCCGATACCTTCTCGCTTGCCTTGTAAGAATCGACCCCGCATTTTTGAAGTCTCGCCCGGAAAAAAGCAACGAGACGTGCCCACAGGTATGGAAATGCGACGTATGTGTGAATGCGTGTGAATGTCACTACCTGTACTTATGAGCTTCTGCAAAAACAGCGCAGAAGCACCGCGCGGCGCGGATGCATGGTCAGGCTGGCCAGCAACCCGCCCTTTGACCTTGCGCGGAAAGCTCAGGCCTGCTTTTTCTGTGCCGGGCGCGTGCGTTGCGCCCCAGCCGCGGGCTTGGCCGGCGTGCGCGATGCACGCTGGTCCTGTTTCTCGACGTAGCTCTTGTACAGCTTGGCTGCGAGGCCGGAGGTGATGGCAAACACCAGTAATTTTTTCAGCATGAAAGTCTCCACGGGTTCGGTCAACGAGCGGGTGCGCAAAGCCCCGGGGCCGGCCCGTTTGGCCAGCTAAAACCCATCGTAGGGAGAGCACAAGGGTTTGCAGGTACGCCGGGGCCGCTCGTGCGTGTACGGCCTGTCTGACTGCGGCCGGGCAACGGCGCTATGCCGCGGACTCGCCGTCGACGCGGATACCCAGCTGCTTGACCTTGACACGCTGCTCCACCGCCTGGCTCCATTGCTCGAAGTCTTCGTTGGTGGGCGGCGGGCCGATACCGGTCTGGTAGGCCCACATTTTCGCGGTCAGCGCTTCGTAGATGTGCCGGGCGTCGCGCTGCGCCTGCCGCTCCTGGGCAATGGCGCCGTCCAGCTTTTCCCGGGCATTTGTTTTTCCTGGCATCTTGTGTGCGATGAAATAAAAATGAAGAAAAAGGGGGAAATCAAAAGAGGATTATTTTGTTACATTGCGCCGATTGCAACAAATACCCCCAAAGGCAAATCAACTTTTGGGGGCCAGCGCCGCTAGACAGTGCCGCCAGATTCGACCCCCGAGGGTCAGCCAACCGCTCTTCTTTTTATAGCGCGTCGCGCAGACGTATATTGGGCCAGCGGGCTTTTTCCCATAAATTCTGCACGGATTCAGCCTTGTCGAGCAGCAAGATCCGCATCAGCGGCTCCAGCGGCGTGGCGTCGGGGTCGGCCAGCAGCAGGTAGCGGGCCTCCTGCTCGGCTTCAGCCTCATTGAGCTGCCCCACCCAGTCCAGCGCCACCAGGGTCTCCAGCACCGGCTCCAGCTGCAGGCCATCGACCTGCAGCCGCTCCGCCAGCTGCGAGGCATTGAGGCCTCTGCCGGTCGTTGCGAGCGCCTTGTGCAATTGCTGCAGTACCTCAATGGCGAGCTGGAAATACCAGCCGTGCGCACTGCCGCGGCGTGCCACCCCTGCCAGCAGGCTGGGCAGGTAGGCCGCGATCACCGCGCCCATCAGCACGATGACCCAGGAGACATAAATCCAGACCAGCAAAATCGGCAAGGTGGCGAAAGCGCCGTACACCATCGAATACGTGGGCACCGCGCTCAGGTAGAGGCTGAGCATGCGCTTGGCTACCTCAATGCCCGCGGCGACAAAAAGCCCGCCCGCCCAGGCGTGCGTCCATTTCACATAGGTATTGGGCACGTAGCGGTAGAGCGCCGCCATGCCTCCGGCCACGATAAAAAACTGCAGGGTACTGAGCAGAATCCGCAGGCTGGCCGGCAAGGCGCCCACCAGCCCGCCCGAGGCCGACAGCACATACGACGTGACCGCCAGGCTCGCCGCCAGCAGCAAGGGGCCTAGCGTGATGGCGGCCCAGTAAATCAGCACACGCTGCGTGAGCGGGCGCGCCTTCCTCACGCGCCAGATGCCGTTGAGCGTGCGGTCTATGGTGAGGATCAGCGCAATCGCCGTGACCAGCAGCACGGCCAGGCCGGCAATGCCCAGCTTGTTGGCCTGGCGGCTGAACTGCGTGAGGTAGCCCAGCACCTGGCGGGCGATGTTGTCGGGGATCAGGCTCTGGATCAGCCAGGCCTGCAAGGCGCCCTGCAGCTTCGCGAACATCGGGAAGGCCGTGAAAATGGCCAGCGCCACGGTGAAAAACGGCACCAGCGCGATGGAGGTGGTGAAGGTCAGGCTGCTGGCGGTCAGTCCCATGTGGTCTTCGCGGAAACGGTCGCGCAGCGTGAGCGCGGTGTGGCGCCACGGAAAGGTGGACAGGCCCTCCAAAAGGTCCTGCAGGTATTGCTGAAATTTCATCCCCGGTATCATGCCACCGACACCCCAGGAACCCGCTGATCCGGGCAGGTTCCCATCACCATGAACAAAACAACACAAATCGACTTCACCCGCCGCCTGGCGCTGGCCAGCCTGCTGGGCCTTATCGTGCTGGGCCTGGCCTGGGAAATGTGGCTGGCGCCCATACGGCCGGGCGGCTCGCTGCTGGCGCTCAAGGTCTTGCCGCTGTGCATTCCGCTGGCCGGTATCCTGAAAAACCGCATGTACACCTACCGCTGGGTCAGCCTGCTGGTGTGGCTGTACTTCACCGAAGGCGTGGTACGGGCCTGGAGCGACCGCGCGCCCGGCAACTACCTGGCCTTTATCGAGGTGCTGCTGTGCCTCACGCTTTTTGCCGCCTGCGCGATGCATGTCCGTGTGCGCCTGAAAAACGCCCAGCCCCCGGCGACCCCATCAACCCCTTAACCTGAGCCCGACTATCGTGAGCACCCACACCGCCCTGATTGACTCCCTGCGCCAGATCGTCGGCGCCCCTAACGTCCTGACCGATGGCGACCTGACGCCCTGGGTGCAGGACTGGCGCAAGCGCGAAACCGGCAAAGCCCTGGCCGTGGTGCGCCCTGGCTCCACGGCAGAAGTCGCGGCTGTGGTCAAAGCCTGCGCCGCGGCGCGCGTGAGCATCGTGCCGCAGGGCGGCAATACCGGCATGGTGGTCGGTTCAACCCCGGACGCCAGCGGCACGCAGGTCGTGCTGAGCCTGACGCGCATGAACAAGGTGCGTACGCTGGACGCCGGCAATCTGACCATCACGGTCGACGCCGGCTGCGTGCTGCAAAACCTGCAGGAAGCCTGTGAAAAAGCCGGCTTCCTGTTTCCCCTGAGCCTGGCCTCGGAGGGAAGCTGCACCATAGGCGGCAACCTCGGCACCAACGCCGGCGGCACACAGGTCGTGCGCTATGGCAACACGCGCGACCTCTGCCTGGGGCTGGAAGTCGTGACCGCGCAGGGCGAAATCTGGGACGGGCTGTCTGGCCTGCGCAAAGACAACACCGGCTACGATCTGCGCCACCTGTTCATCGGCAGCGAAGGCACACTGGGCGTAATCACCGGCGCCATCATGAAGCTGTACCCCATGCCGAAATCCCAGCTCACCGCTTTTGCCGCCGTGCCCTCGCTCGAGGCCGCCGTGCAGCTGCTGGGCCTGGCGCATCAGCACCTGGGCTCGGGCCTGACGGGTTTTGAGGTGATGGGCCAGTTTGCGCTGGGCCTGGTGGCCAAGCATTTCCCGCAACAGCGCGTGCCTTTCTGGCAAGAGCACCCCTGGTGCGTGGTGCTGGAGAACTCCGACAACGAATCCGAAACCCATGCGCGTGAATGCTTCGAGCGCCTGCTGGAGGCCGCCATGGAGGCGGGCTGCGTGGTCGATGCCGTGGTCGCCGAAAGCATGGCGCAAGCCCACGCGTTGTGGCACATCCGCGAAAGCATCCCGATGGCGCAGGCCGAAGAGGGCCTGAACATCAAGCACGACATCTCGATCAACGTGTCGCGCATTCCCGAGTTCGTGGCTGAAACCAATGCACTGCTGCTCGAGCGTTTTTCCGGCGCGCGCATGGTCGTCTACGGCCACCTGGGCGACGGCAATCTGCACTACAACGTGCAGGCGCCAGAGAACGAAGACCAGGCTCGTTTCCTCAATGAGCAGGAGACGCCGATGAATGCGCTGGTCTATGAAGCGGTAGACCGCTACCGGGGCTCGATCTCGGCCGAACACGGTGTCGGCAGCGTCAAGGTTGACACGCTGCCCAAGCACAAGTCACCCGTGGCGCTGGGCATGATGCGCGCCATCAAGCAGGGGCTGGATCCGCAGAACCTGATGAACCCGGGGCGGGTGCTAAAGGCATAATTGAACCCTTGGTCGCCCGCCGCCATGTCGCGTCCCGGCACTCCTTCTGACCTCTAGCCGACTGGTTACTCATGACCCGCCCCATCCGATCCCAATACGAAGATTTCATGCGCCATGTGGACACCCATGGCGTCTTCAAGGCCGACCGCACCGGCACCGGCACCAAAAGCGTGTTCGGCCACCAGATGCGCTTTGACCTGAACGAGGGCTTTCCGCTGGTGACCACCAAGAAGGTTCACCTGAAATCCATCGTGCATGAGCTGCTGTGGTTTCTGCAGGGTTCGAGCGACAACAACTGGCTCAAGGCGCGCGGCGTCTCCATCTGGGACGAATGGGCGCGTGAAGACGGTGACCTCGGCCCGGTCTATGGCGTGCAGTGGCGCAGCTGGCCCACACCCGATGGCGGCCACATCGACCAGATCAGCGAAGTCATCAAGACGCTGAAAACCAACCCTGATTCACGCCGCATCATCGTGAGCGCCTGGAACGTGGCCGATCTTTCGAAAATGGCGCTGATGCCCTGCCATGCGTTCTTCCAGTTTTACGTGGCGCCGTCAGAGGTGGCCGGCCAGCCCGGCAAGCTCAGCTGCCAGCTTTACCAGCGCAGCGCAGACATCTTCCTGGGCGTGCCTTTCAACATCGCCAGCTACGCGCTGCTGACGCACATGGTGGCGCAGCAATGCGGCCTGGGCGTGGGCGACTTCATCTGGACCGGCGGCGACTGCCATATCTACAGCAACCACCATGAACAGGTGGCACTGCAGCTGAGCCGCAAGCCCTTTGCCTACCCGACGCTGCAGATCAAGCGCAAACCTGAATCGATCTTCGACTACCAGTTTGAAGACTTCGAGTTTCTGGACTATCAACACCACGACGCCATCAAGGCGCCGGTGGCTGTTTAACCAGAAGTCCAAGCATGACACGCATCCACATGATCTTCGCCCGCGCCGCCAATGGGGTGATCGGCCGCGACAACACCATCCCCTGGCGCCTGCCGGAAGACATGGCGCACTTCAAGCGCCTGACCACCGGATGGCCGGTCATCATGGGCCGCAAGACATGGGATTCGCTGCCGCCTAAATTTCGGCCACTGCCGGGCCGAGCCAACATCGTCATCACACGCCAGCCTGGCTGGAAAGATACGGGTGCCGAAACCGCAGCCAGCCTGACCGACGCGCTGGCGCTGTGCGCTTCATCGACTGAAGCGTGGATCATCGGCGGCGCGCAAATTTACGCACAGGCCATGCCGCTGGCCGAGCGCATCGAAGTGACGGAGATCGCCGAAAATTTTGATGGCGACGCCTATGCACCGCCGTTGGGGGCCGAATGGCGGGAAACCGCGCGTGAAGACCACGTATCGGCCAATGGGATGAAGTTCAGCTTCATCACCTACCAAAAATAAACCATCCACAAACCACAACAACACATTAGATAGAGGGAATTGATATGTCAGGAGGCGGATTTCACGTACACGGGCCCCACGACCATGAGCTTGAGCATGCAGCTCAAGGGGGCCATGGTGGCCACGACAGCGGCGGCGGCATGATTGCGCAGATCGCGGTCATCACAGCCATCATCGCGACCATAGGCGCCATCTTTTCCTACATGGGCGGCGCCACGCAGGCCAATGCCGGCCTGTATAAAAACAACGCCGCCATCAAGAAGACCGAAGCATCCAACCAATGGAATTACTTCCAGTCCAAAAGCACCAAGCAGTCGCTGGCCGAACTCGCCCGCGACCTGGCGCCCGTGGATAAAAAAGCCGCTTACCAAGGCAAGGTTGACCGCTACGAAAAGGAAAAGAACGAGATCAAGGTGGTGGCCGACAAGCTTGAGGCCGACGCCGCCACCTGGGATAAATCGTCGGATGAACAAATGCACCAGCACCACCGCTGGGCTCAGGCCACCACGGTGCTGCAGGTGGCGATTGCGCTGGCGGCTATTGCCCTGCTGACGCGCAAGAAGTGGCTGGAGTACGGCATGTTTGCCGTGGCCGGCGTGGGCCTTGTGGTCGGCGCACTGGCTGTGCTACATATTTGATAGCGTAGTATCAGGACAGTTATTGGGCTGGAGCGCTAAATCATCAAAATTTCTGCCGGAAATTGAGGGTTCGCGCTTTTCCGGCTGACTCGGTTGTGGCAGCCGAAATCAAGACCGGCGTTCCTCGCGGCGAAGAGCCCACCAGCTCAGCACCAGGCACACCGCCGAGAAAGCCAGCAGCAAACCGGCGCGCGGCAGGATGAAGGCCGCTTCGGGCTCTCCCAGAAAGACCGACTGCAGGCCATCCAGCGCCCACCCCATGGGTGACCATTCGGACAGCGTCTGCAGTCCCGGCGGCATCAGCATGCGAGGCACCATGATGCCTGCGATGGCCGCAAGAATCACATTCAGGCCACCACCCAGGGCGGCGGCGTGCTCGAAGGTTTTGGTGAACGCCGCAATCAACAGTGCCATGCCGACCGCAGCAGCGCTGGTGGACATCACCATCACCAGAAACCAGCCCGGCGCGATGGTCAGGTTCAGGGCGTCACCCCCCAGCCACGGCACCAGCCAGTGCCCGACGAGGATCATGAAAACAAGTTGCACCCAGTTCAACAATATGAACGCGAGCATTTTCCCGACCAGGATGGCGCCGGGCTTGACGTTGAAGGTTCCGAGCCGCACCAGCGTGCCATCGTTGCGCTCCTGGATCAGCACGCCGGCGATCGGTATCACCACAAAGAACATGCCGAAGACCAGCCACGCGGGGACGCTTTGCTGCACCGCGGTCATGGTGCGCCCCGACTCGATCTCGTACAGATAGCGAATGACCGGCGCGCGCTGGCCGGACAGTAATTCGTCGGTTGTCACGCCGCTCAGCAAGACGCTGGCGAACGGGCCGGCTTCGGCCGCCGCCATCTTCATCTGTACCTGCAGCAACGAGAAATTCAACTCGGCCCGCAGCTTTGCGGCGGTCGCCGGCTGCATGCGATTGCCCAGCCATATTTCAAGCTGCTCGCTGCGCGGACGGCCGTCCTTGTCCAGCCAGGGCGCGCGGATAATAACGCCGGCCTCTATCTGCCTTGCCTTAAGCGCGAGGAGCAGCGCCTCGCGGGTTTCAAATCGGCTCCCCTTGTTTCGCTCCAGCCACTCGGCCGTCCACTGGGTCGCGGCGGGCCCTTTGTCTTCCATCAGCCAGCCAATGACCGGTATGTTGACCTTGGTCAGCAGCGTATTTTTGAGCGTGAACGACATCACCAGTACAAATATCGCGGGCATCAGGAACACCGCTGCCAACCCATGCGGATTGCGCAGCAGCAAACGCCACTCTTTGGCTGCGAGCCTGAAGATCTGGGTAAGCCCTTGCGTGATCATTTACATGCCCGTTTCTTCAGTCGCGCAAGTGGCGGTGTGTGTGGTGCATGAACAGCGACTCCAGATCCTTGAAGGGCGCGTTGTCAGAGCCGCGCAGCAAGGTATCCAGGTTGCCATCGGACAGAACCCGGCCATGGTCCAACAGCAGGATATGCGAGCAGACCTTGCTCACTTCTTCCATGTAGTGGGTTGCATACAGCACGGCGGTGCCCGCGTTCACCAGGTCCCGGATGCGGTCCAGCAAGAAAGCCCTCGACTGCGGATCCACGCCGACCGTGGGTTCGTCAAGAAGGAGTACATCAGGCTGCTGCAGCAGCGCGATGCCCAGATTCAGGCGCCGTCGCACGCCACCGGAGCAATGGCGGGCGCGTTTGCCGGCAAACTCTTCCAACATGCAGCTGCTGATGGCGGACTCGACGCGCCGGGCGGCTTCAGCCGGAGGCAAAACAAGCAGGCCCGCAAAAAAATCCAGATTTTCCTTGCAGGTCAGCTCAGGATAAAACGCGTATTCCTGCGGGACCCATGCAATCACCGATCCCGTGCCGCCATCGCGGCGCACCTGACCGCCCTGCGGGGTTCGCAAGCCCAGCAGCAAGTTGATCAGTGTCGATTTTCCGGAACCGTTGGGGCCCAGAAGCCCCACGGCTTGCCCGCGCAGCATCGTCAAACTGACGCCGTTTAACGCAGCTTGTTCCTGGCCTGGGTATCGGTAGACGAGTTGCTCGGCCACCAGCACTTCTTCGGGGCCGTTCATTGTGAAATCGCTTTTTGGGCACCGTCGGCAGCACCGGAGCCCTGGGGGTTGGCCGCCGGTTTGCGTCCAGGCAAGACCGGGGCTTTCCTGAGGCTGCGTAACAGCCCGAGAGGGGCCATGCCCTGCTGGAGCAATTTGCCGGCCACCATCAGCACGATCTTGGTGATATCGGCAACGGGCCGGAAATGGCTGTGGCGGCGATTGACGGGATAGCTGCCGGGAATGGCGATGGCCACCGTCGGATGGCCGCGCCCTGCCGCCACGATCAGTATTTCACTTTCAAAGGTGAAGCGGTTGCTGGCGGCCTTGTCGGTCAGCGCCAGTTGCATGACTTCCCGGGGATAGACGCGAAAGCCGGATTGCGAGTCCGCAATGGGATGTCCTGCGGCCCAAGAGATCCAGAAGCAGGCAAACCGGTTGGCCCGGTAACGCGCCGGCGGAAACTGGGATTTATCGTGCAGCCGCGAGCCGATCACTATGCATTTGGGGTGCGTCAACCAGACTCGAAGCAGGCCTGCCGCATCGGCGAGGGCGTGCTGGCCGTCTCCGTCGATGGATATTGCGCACCGGGCGCCTTGGTTCAAGGTGTGCCGGAAGGCAGTGCGCAAGCTGGCCGCCTTGCCCTGGTTGGTTTCATGAATAAGCAGGGTAACCGGCAAGCCTTCAAGCTGGCCGGCCGTGCCGTCGTTCGACCCGTCATCGACCACGATGACGCGTGGGCACTGCGCCAGCGCTTCAAGGGCCAGCACCCGAATCGTGCGAACCTCGTTGTAAGCGGGAATAACGATCCATACGCCGTCCCACGACAGGTCCGCCTGCACCGGTTTTTCTGCGGTCACTGTCAATGAAGTCCCCCGTTGATGCCGATGATTTGCCCGGTGATATAGCTTGCAGCCCCGGAGGCAAGGAAGGCCACGAGTGCCGCGACTTCTTCGGGCCTGCCGGCGCGTGCCGCAGGCACCATCGCCTTGATTTTCTCAGGAGGAAATGCCTCGGTGATCATCCCGGTGTCAATAATGCCGGGCGCCACCGCGTTGACAGTGATACCCCGCCCGGCCAATTCAAGGGCCAGTGACTTGGTTGCGCCGTGCAGGCCCGCCTTGGCCGCAGAGTAATTGGCCTGGCCGCGATTTCCCGTCTGCCCTGCAATGGAGCTCACGTTGATGATGCGGCCCCAGCGGGTGCGCACCATGGGCATCAACAAGGGTTGCGTGACCCTGTAAAAGCCGTTGAGGTTGGTGTCGATGACGCGGTGCCAGGTATCGGAGTCCATCCCCGCCATCAATGCATCGCTGTGCATGCCCGCGTTGTTGACCAGGATCTGTATCGTGCCGGCCGCCAGCAATTGGGTCAGTGAGACCTGCACTTGTGCCTCATCGGCAAGGTCGAACGCCACGGCTTCGGCCTGCCCGCCGGCGGCGACTATTTTTTCAACCACCGCATTGGCGCGTTCCAGCCCGCGATTGGCGTGCACCACCACATGCACCCCGTCCATTGCCAGCGCATGGCAGATGGCAGCGCCTATGGCTCCGCTGCCGCCGGTCACCAGCGCCCTGCGCGGTGCGGATGTGGCGGGTTGCATTGAGGGCGACTGCTCTTTCATGATCCAGCCTGTGTCTGTGTCTGTTCCAGAAATACCACCATCAAGCTACCGCTGGTGACAGCCTCCCGGCCGCTGGCGACTTCGAATGAATACATGCAAGCTGAATCACTTCTGGACAGCACTTTCGCCTGGACCGTCAATGATTCGCCGCCGGCCGGAAACCACGTGCGGTGGAAGGTGACGTCGCGCAGGTTTGCCAGCATGCCTGGTCTTGGTGTACTTACGCCATCAAGCAACGCGCCATGCAGCGCCGCCGCCTGGGCTGCGTATTCGGCACCGGCGATAGCCGGCAGGCGCCCTTCGCGCATCAGGGGATGCCCCGCCTGGGGCGCGGGAGCGCTGCAGCGTATCTGCTGGTTATCCCAGGCGAGGGTGCTGTCGAGCAGGCACATGTCTCCAGCATGTTCAAGCATGCGCTCAATATCGGCACGGCCGGGATTCACGGCGTATCTCCCGGCAGCTGCAACAGGCAAAGTGTCTGCGCGCCTAAAGGGGTACGGTAAGCGGTGCCCGCCGGGGCTTGCAGCAGGCCCAATGCGGCCAGGGCTGCAGCGCTGCTGTGCACCGCCCAATGGGGTGGAAGCCAACCGGGAAACGGCGTGGACTCGTGCGCGCCGTCGTGCTCCAGCCCGAGGGCAAAGGAGCCCAACACCGGCATGCCGGCAACAGGTGCACCGCCGCTAATGACCCATGCCGTCGCCGTTGCCTCCCGTATGGGAAGCAGTTCGTCCATGGGCGCGGTCATGGCGGGGTCATATGCCACCAGCAACACGGGCTGTTTGCTGGCAATAGCCTCGGTGACCGCGCACAGAAGACCGCTGGCAAAACTCTCCAGGCCCAGACTGATCACGGTTGAAGATTGCTGGTTGTCCCAGGCAATTGAAAAATATCCGGACGGCGCGTTTTGTACCGAATTGGCAAACACCAGAGGCGAGACCTCGCGGGTGGTGGCTACAGCCTCGAGTACCTGCCGGCAGATTTCCCCCGTACCCTCATCCGTTGCAAACACCGACCTTAATGACCCTGCGGGAAACGGGCAGTCACGCAGTGCCTGTTCAATGCAGGCTTGTGTCAGCCGGACGACCTGGCTTGCCCGGCGGCGCTCGTTCGCCGGAAGCATCGCGGGACTTGGCAGTTGAAGCGGGGCGAGCGATGAAGGGTATTGGCCGCTCCGGCAAATCGAGCGCAGCTCCGCCAGCGACGTCATGCCGGGTGCCATGACCCCAACCGAATGGAGATGAAAGTTCAGGTAGTTCACAAATCACTCAGTTTTGCCAAAGATCAAGGTGCAGTTGCTGCCGCCAAACCCAAAGTTGTTGCTCATCGCATATTGAAAAACCGCCGGGCGAGCCTCTGTGACAAGATCCACGGCAAGCAGCGGGTCGGGCACGGCCAAGCCGGTTGTTGCCGGCAGTATCTGGCGTTCGAGCGCCTGCGCTGTCACTATAGCCTCGACGATACCGGCCGCCCCGAGGGTATGCCCCGTGATGCCTTTGGTAGATGACACGGGCACGCCATGCGCGCCAAAAACCTCGACCAGTGCGGCGGCCTCCGAGCGATCGTTGGCCGGTGTCGCTGTGCCATGCGCATTGACGTAGCCGATGTCCTCCGGCCCAATTCGCGCCGCCGCCAGTGCGGCGTATATGGCGTCTCTCGCGCCCCGCCCTTCGGGATGGGGGGTGGACATATGCCATGCGTCGCCGGACTCGCCACCGCCGGCAAAATAGACAGAGGCTGGTTCACGCTGAAGGAGAACAAAGCCCGCAGCCTCGCCGATCGAGAGCCCATTTCTGGCGGCATCAAACGGGCGGCAGATATTTTCAGACAGCAGTTGAAGGGAGAAGAACCCATGCAGCGTCGACAAGCACAAGCTGTCGGCGCCACCGACAATCGCCGCGTCTATCAGTCCCGCATCCATCCACCGCTGCGCAGTCAGGAACACCTTTGCACTGGACGAGCAGGCGGTGGATACCGCGGCCATAGGACCCTGGAGCTGCAGCACCTCAGCTGTGAAGCGGCACAGGGCATCCGTGGCATGGGTGCGCCTATAGTTGAAATCAGCCGGCCACTCGCCGGACTCGTGACGCTTTTTGTAGGCCACCTCGGTCTGCCGTGCGCCTGAGGTGCTGGTGCCCAGAACCAGGCCAACGCGATGCGCCCCGTGGCGTGAAATAGCGGCAGCCACGGCATTGCGGAAGGACACATCCTGCAGGGCCAACCAGGCCAGCCGGTGATTGCGGGAGTCCCAGCTTTGCAGTGATGCAGGCAGGCGGACATCGTCAACCCCGGGAACCGCCCCAACCCAGCACGGCAGGTCACACCAGTCCAGGTTATTTGGCCGCAGTCCGGTGTGCTTCCCCAGGGCCGAATCCCAGAGAGACTGGACGCCTTGTCCCGAAGCATGGACAACCGTGGATGCCAATAAACCAAGCACGCTCATATCCAATCAAAACCCAAAGCCCGGCAGTTACGCGGCCGCGCCGCATTCCAGCAAGGTGTGGTTGCCGCCCAGGCCGTCTGTGAGCTTGTGCACTACAAGGCCGGCACGTTCTATCAACTTGAGAAAAACAGCGGAGTCGTACATCTGGCTATTGCCGTTGGCGACACAACTGAAATACATCGAGGTCTGCTGAAGGCTGAACGCGGCGGCCTCGTAACGTTGACGGTCCCAGAAAAGTTCCAGTATCCACACGCGTCCACCGGGACCGAGCGCGCCCCTCGCCTTTGTCAGGATATCCACCACCTGATCCTCCGAGAAGCAATCGAGGAACTGGCTCATCCAGATAAGGTCATACCCCGCAGGGAGCGGCGCGGCCGGATCCAGCAGGTTCACGGGGTGAAATTGTGCCCTGTCAGCGACACCAGCGGTATCCAGCCTGGTGCGCGCCCGCGCAAGTTGCGGCGGGAGATCGACAAGGCCCACTTCCAGGGTGGGAAAACGCTCAAGGCATAACCTGGCCCACTTGCCCGTGTTGCAACCGATATCGAGCAATTTTTTGGGTGGATTTAGCGCCAGTTTGGCCGCTGCGGCAGGGAAGGCCTGGTCCGAATGGAAGTGGTCAAAGGCATGCCAGCTTTTCTGGGCGGGCTCCTCCATGAGAGACAAGCCTTCGTACAGCGTCGGCCAGGGGCCCAGCTCCTTCAGCCCTACCGGCCGGCCCTGGCTGAGGGATTCCCCAAGGTGGGCGGCTGCCTGGTAGCAGACGTCCTGGACGAAGTCAAAGTTGACGCACGTCATCTCATCATCAAGCAGAAACCGCCCTACCTTGCCGAGGTGGTAGCGGCCGTCGCTGCGCCAGACGATATGCAGTCCCAGGCCTGCTTCAAGAAGCACGCGCACTGCGTATACCGACAGGCCGGTGGACGACACCACTTCTTCAATCGTGCAGCCCTGCATGGGTTCGGCGGCTGCCAGGGCGGCAAGCACACCGCGATCCCGCATGACCGCCGTAGCCTGAAAAGCCATTGGCGCAAAGGCCAACCACTGTGCCGCGCTGAGCGCCTCGATTGCGCTCAAGGTATCTTTTTCGTACATGGGGCTTCCAGAGGTTAGGAGAAATCGGGAGAAGTTGGAGTTGGGAATCAGGGATAAAACCGGGTGGTCGTTCGCTCACCCTTGCGCTCGACGACCACCAGTGTCAACAAACGGGAACCGGAGCCTTGCATCTCCAGGCGGTCAAGGTAACGGACCGCTTCGGTGCTTTGGGGTTGCAGGTGCGCAGTCCACTGTTTGGCGTCACCTTGCACCACCACCTTGAAGTCGCGCTCCAGGGCCGGAAAATCTCCCGCTACCACATGCCTTATCGCATCAGACAGCACGCCAAGCGCGGGCGCTTTGCTAAAGAGTATCTGCTTGCTGGCATTGCTGGTATTGCCAGTGTTGCCGCTGTTGCCGCTGTTGCCGCTGTTGCCTGTCGCGGGAGCAAGGCTTTGCCATTCCATCCGGTCAGGCAGCAATCGCCAGATTTCCTGTTTGGGGGATTCGATCTGTTTTTCAAGTCCGCCTTGCGGCAAGGACCGGACAGTTCCGCGGGATTCCACCGCTTCAGTCAGCCAGGGTGATTGGCGCTGCTCGACAAAAGGGATGTCCACCGCCGGCGCGGATTGCAGCAATCGCTGTAGCTCACTCGCCGTGAGGGCATGGGCGGAACCCATGCAGCCGCTGAACAGTACAAACCACAGCGACAGGTAACGGGCGACAAGATTTGCAGTCATGCGTCATCGCCGCCGGAGTTCCAGTACGGATAAAAATTGAACCAGTTCCGCGGAAAACGCCGTGCATATTGCTCAAGCACATTTGCATAGGAGTCAACGACCGGTTGAAGCTCGTCGCCACGGCTCTTGGGATTTGCCGCCTTGCCGCATTCGACAAACTCTATGCGATACCGGTTCCGGCCTTCGTAAAGACCGAAAAACATCAGGACAGGGGCGCTGCTTCGAGCAGCCAGGATGTGTGGTGCTATCGGCATACAGGTCATTCTATCCATGAAGCGCACGGGCAGATTCGCGCCGCCATCGACCCTGTCCGCCAGCACGGCGACTACGCCGCCCGACGCAAGTGCCTCGTGCGCACGAAGGTAACTATCGGGCCGGCCCAACGGGATCAAATTAAAGGCGTTGTCATCGATACCCGCAATGCGCCGCACCCTTGAGCGCGGATCGATGCGCATCATCACATTCACCACCCGGCCATCTTTTGCGCCGCCCACCAGCATCATCAAATCGAAGCTGCCCAGATGCGAACCCAGCAGGACGCAGCCTTTTCCGGACTGCAAGGCGTTATCGACAAGATCAAGCCCCTTGACCGTGACCTCAAAATTGCCGAGATTGCCCGAAACCATGTAGACCCGGTCCAGCAAGGTTGCGGCGAAGCTGTAGATGTGGGCAAAGACGTCCTGCCACCGCGCCTTGCGGCCGTGAACGGCCTCGAAGAATTCGGCGGAAGACCGACGCGCCGTCGGGTCTGCCAGCAAAAAATAAAAACTGATGGGATACAGCAACCCCCTGCAGGCACGGCGGCCGGCCCGGTGGGCCAACCAGACCACGAGGTGAATCAGCCAGGCGCTTCCACGCTCACTTTTTTCAGTCCAGTGCTTCATCGCCTGGCCGTCGCATCAATATCTTCCCGCTGGCGAGAATGACGTTTTTATCGTCGCGATTCATGGAAACCTTGAAAATCGCATGCCCGTCGCCGGCCTCGAATAGAACATCGGCACATTCATCCGGTTTCAGTGCCGAGGAAAATTTCACCTGCGGCAGGCCTGTAGCCTCCCACCCGTTCAGTTCGGCAACCTTCGCGAGGACCTGGTCAACCAGCAACACGCCAGGCACTATTGCCTGCCTGGGAAAATGTCCGGGCAGGGAGGGATGACTGGCTGGCACGCATACCGAAAACTCAAGCCGATTCATCAAACCCCCGTTTTGCCTGCCAGTCGGCATAAATTGAGTCCAGCATCACCTTCGACAGTTTGCCGGTGTCCGTGCGCCCAAGGCTTGAAGTGCGAATGATGGTGCGGGGAAGGAACACCGGATCCATGCGTGCACGCAACCATTGTTCGGTGAGGACAGGGTCAAGCGCCGCCCCGGCATGTATGAGTACAAGTCGCCCTGCGGCCCCCGCCTGGGCCGGCAAATAGAGCACGCCATCCTCGAGGCCGGGCAAGCCGGACAACAGCAGATTAAGCCCGGCAAGCGATGCACGGCGGCCGCCAATCTTGATCATGTCGCCGTGGCGGCCCAGCAGCTCGAAGCGGCCGTGTTCATCCGTCTCGATCTGATCGGTCAGGATTTGAGGCGACGGAAAGTGGGAGCCCCAGACCTTGGTGCCCACACCCGGAATTCCTGCCTCGATACGGACATCGGCAAGTGGTTGCCAGCTTGTGTATTTTGCCGTTTGCCGCATGGCTATCGCTCCGGTTTCCGTGGAACCATAGATCTCAAACACGGGCGCGTCAATCAACACCTCGGAATGCCGCGCGATTGAGGCGTCAAGCGCCATGGTGGACGAGACGGCCACCTTGCAGTTCGGCACTTTGGCGCCCGCACGAACGAGGGCCTGGAGATGCAGCGGCGTGGTGATCCACGCAGTTCCCTCGCCCATCTGCTCGAAGGCGGAAACGACGTCAGCGGGCAATAAAGGCCGGCTTTCGAGCACAGGAACGCCGTGCACCAGCGGGAACATCACGGACAGCTCAAGCCCGAACATGTGCTGCGGCGGCACACTGCAGACAATGCCGCTCACGGGCATCCGCCCATTGCCGGATTCAGCCTGCAAACGCGCGGCCACATGCTGTGCACCTCGCGCCAGCTGGCCCAACGTCCTTGTCTGTGGCTCCGGCACACCTGTGCTGCCGGATGTGTATAAACGCGCGATGGGCACATCCCAATCGGGCTGCCATGACAGCGTGTCGCCAGACGTGGAATGCAGCGCGGCCTCGGGAACATTGACGAGGCAACGGGCGTATTGGGCCCAATGGGGTTGAAGAAACTGCTCGCCGTCGACCACGATGGCTGGCCGCGAACATGATTGCAAAATGACGGTCAGGTCTGCATTTCCACCCGATGGCGGCAGCAACTGCAGGCAGCCGCACCGGAGCGCAGCCAGCCATGTCACCAAAAATCCCACGCGGGAGTTGCAGAGATTGCAGACGGTTTCACCCTCGTCCAGCCGACCGGCAAGCGCAATCGCGGCAAGGTGAACCTGCCGCCAGGTCCACCGGGGACCGGCGCCCGTCAGCGCAAGACTATCCAGGTGAGCCGCCCCGCCCAGCAAAGGCGACGCCTGCAATGATGCCGTGGCATCTGGTGTGGGTTTAGTCATGTCTTTTTGTGCCAGACATGCCATGTATCACGCACTTGCTGCAATAAACCCGGAAATTTCTGCCCTGGAAAGAACCTCGGCCGCAGGCGATGTTCTCCAACAAATAACACGATGGTGCCTATCCAGATGAGTGCGCCCGTCGATATCACGGATTTTCCTGACCACAATGATGCGACAGCTGCGAGGACGAAGTAAAAACACCAGATGCCGGTTAATCGCCGCATATAGATACAAAGCGCGGGACTCAAGTCCGGCGTACCGACTCGGGCAAACTGCTCGATAAGGGGGGTGTAGCCGGCACGAAGTGTGCGGCCAAAGAAGAATGCGAGCCACGCAAGACCCAGCATGGATACGGCGCGCCACAGGTGCGCCGCATCCAGATACTCGACAAAACTCACAAGATGATCAGGCTCGCTGGGAAAGTACCGAACTGACGTGATCGGCCAGACTTTGCAACGAGGCAAAGTTTGCCTCGTTATTCGGGTCGTCCGCCTTCAACTTGACGCCAAAGCGCTGCTGGATGAGCAGGGAAATCTCCAGCATATCGAGCGAGTCCAGATCAAGCCCGCCACCGAACAACGGAGCGGAAAGATCAACCTGGCGGGCATCTACCCCTTCCAGGTTCAACCCCTCGACCACCAGTGATGCCAGCTCGTGTGCCGAGACGGCGACTGTGGGCGAGTCCAGGCTCATACTGCCGTCAATTGCGCATTGATGCCGCGCGTCAGGTTCTGGATCCAGCCGTTGTAATTCTTGTGGATCTTGCCGCCTTTTTCCATCAGGTCGACGCTGGAACGGTACTTGATGCTGTAGGTGTTGGTCGAATAGGGAATTTCGACGACAGCGGTGTGGGTGCGCAATTGCAGCGTGGCCACCAGCATATTGGGATTTTCATCTTTCATTTGCCAGCCAAGGCCGGCGCCTGCGCGAAGTATCGCGGCTCGAACTTCAGTCTTGCTCAGTGCTTTGCCAGAAGCGCTGGTAATGGGCGCGTCAGCGACATTCATGATTGGCACGACGGAGCAGCCAGAAAGAGCGATCACGACTGCCAGAGCGGCGTATTTGAGGTACGAAAACATATGTGTCTCCCTATGGTAAAAAAGTTTTAGTTCTGAAAATTTTTGCGACGCTGCGCGACGAGATTATGCAGGACAAAACCTACGCAAGGAGTGGTTATTTTGCGACTCCTGGGGAATTCCTGAATGCTTCGCAATGCATCGGTAATGACAGTAGCGACTGAGTAGCATTAAGCGGCTCTACCCGAGCTACGGCTCTGATGAGTTCCGATTGACTTGTAACTGCGGAGAACGCGACTTCATCTATTCGGAGGACATCGTAAGATGCTCAGCCAATGCCAAGGCTCAAAAACAAGCAGTGCGCAATTCTGTAGCCACCGCAACCAGACTATGTAAGTCATTGATTTCAAATATCAAAAACACCTCATGAAAATCACCACCTGGAACGTCAATTCACTCACCGCGCGGCTTACCCACGTGCTGGACTGGCTGGCGGCCAACCCGGTCGACGTGCTGTGCCTGCAAGAACTCAAGATGACGGACGACAAGTTTCCGCTGGAGGCGCTCAAGGCAGCAGGGTATGAAGCCGCCGCCTTCGGCCAGAAAACCTATAACGGCGTGGCGATTCTGTCGCGTACGCCGCTGCGCGACGTGGTGAAAAACATCGTGGGTTTTGAAGACGAGCATTCGCGCGTCATCGCCGCCACGGTGGACGGCCCGGCAGGTCCCATCCGCGTGCTAAACGGCTATTTCGTCAACGGGCAGGAGCCCGGCAGCGAAAAGTTCGCCTACAAGATGCGCTGGCTGAACGGCCTGCAGGCCTATGTGCGCGCCGAGATGGCAGCCCACTCACAGCTGGTATTGCTGGGCGACTTCAACATCACGCCGGAAGACCAGGACTCCTACGACCCCGAAGGCCTGAGAGACACCATCCACCACACGAAGGAAGAGCGCGAGCATTTCCGCCAGCTGGTGGCGCTGGGCTTGACCGACAGCTTTCGCATGTTCGAGCAGTTGCCCAAAAGCTATTCGTGGTGGGACTACCGCATGCTGGGCTACCAGAAGAACCGCGGCCTGCGCATCGACCACATCCTGGTCAGCGACGCCCTCAAACCGCAGGTCAAAGGCTGCACTATCGACCGCGTGCCACGCAAATGGGAAAAGCCTAGCGACCATGCACCGGTGACGGTGCAGATCGGCTGACCCCCGTCCAGGCTCACTTCGTGTAGCCTGTTCCCCCCTTCCAGGGGGCGGTGCCTGCGGCCCCTTTCGTGATGAAAGGGGCAGGGAGTTACACGAAGTGAACGACCGTGGGGGCCATCTACTCCAGGTTGAGCTCCTGAATCTTCCGCGTGATGGTGTTGCGGCCAATGCCCAGCTTCTGGGCGGCCTCGATGCGGCGGCCCCGGGTGTTGGCCAGTGCGGTCTGGATCAGTTTGGACTCAAACCGCCGCGTGAGCACATCCCACACATCGGTGCGGCCGGTGGCCAGCAGGGCCAGGGCTTCGGCTTCGAGGCCGCTTTCCCAGTTCTGCTCCAGGCCGGCCACAACAGGTGCGGCAAAGTCGGTCGCATGCACGAGTGAGGCCTTGTCGGCGATCCCCGCAGCGTCGGTACGAACAGCTTCCGTTTTGTCCACCGATGCCAGAGGTTTCCCCGGCTCAGGGATCGTGCCCAGCACTTCGGGCGGAAGATCTTTGGGCTCGATCACCTGGGCCGGCGCCATCACGGTGAGCCAGTGGCAGATGTTTTCGAGCTGGCGCACATTGCCCGGAAAGCCGAAATTGCTCAGCTGCTGCAAGGCCGTATCGGAAATGCGCTTGGGTTCGACACCCAGCTGCTTGGCGCTCTGCTGCAAGAAGTGGCGCGTCAGCATGAACACGTCTTCACGCCGCTCGCGCAGCGCGGGCAGGCGCAGGCGGATGACATTGAGGCGGTGGAACAAGTCTTCGCGGAAACCGCCTTCCTTGACACGCTGCTCCAGATCCTGGTGGGTGGCGGCAATCACGCGCACATTGGCCTTGACAGCGTTGTGCCCGCCCACGCGGTAGAAGTGGCCGTCGCTCAGCACGCGCAATAGCCGTGTCTGCAGATCAAAAGGCATGTCGCCGATTTCATCGAGAAAGAGCGTTCCGCCCTCGGCCTGCTCGAAGCGGCCGCGCCGCATGGTCTGCGCGCCGGTAAAAGCGCCGCGCTCATGGCCGAAGAGTTCGCTTTCGAGCAAATCCTTGGGGATGGCCGCGGTGTTGATGGCGACAAAAGGCCCGTTGGCGCGCGGCGAATGCTTGTGCAGCGCGCGCGCCACCAGTTCCTTGCCGGAGCCGGATTCGCCGGTGATCATCACCGTCACCATGCTCTGGCTCAGGCGCCCGATGGCGCGAAAGACGTCCTGCATGGCCGGCGCCTGGCCGAGCATTTCGGGCGCGGCGGCCATGCGCTCTTCGGCCACCTCTTCACGCTGGCTTTCTTCAACTGCGCGGCGAATCAGTTCCACCGCCTTGGGCAGGTCGAAAGGCTTGGGCAGGTACTCGAAAGCACCGCCCTGAAAAGCCGAGACCGCGCTGTCGAGGTCCGAGAAGGCCGTCATGATGATGACAGGCAGTCCGGGGAGTTTTTCCTTGACCTTCTCCAGCAAATCCAGGCCCGAACCGCCCGGCATGCGGATATCGCTCACCAGGATTTGCGGACCGTCATCTTCGCCCGCGCCTTCCAGCGCGGCGAGGACTTCACGGGGGTTGGTAAAACTGCGCGTAGGAAGGTCCTCGCGGAGCAGGGCCTTTTCCAGAACAAACCGGATGGACTGGTCATCATCAACGATCCAGATCGGTTTCATGTGTGCAGTCCCTTTTTTCGTGCTTTCAATGCCCGGCCCTTTTGGGGCCGCCGCATCGATCGCGTTATGTATCAATCATGGATAAAGACACACTTCAAGGTAGCGGTATGAGCAGCTTGAAATCTGTACGGCCCGGCACACTGTCGCACTCGATCAAACCGTGGTGTTGCTGGACAAAAGTTTGCGCCAATGTCAGCCCCAGCCCCGAACCGCCTTCACGCCCCGAGACCAGGGGATAGAAGATTCGGTCTTTGATGGAGTCCGGCACGCCCGGTCCATTGTCGATAACATGCAATTCCAGTGCCAAGCGATAGCGCTGCTTGCCGAAAGTTACCTGCCGGGCGATTCTGGTCTTGAAAGTGATCTGCGCATTGCCTGCCGCGATGCGTTCAGCCAGCGCCTGTGCGGCGTTGTGGGCAATGTTCAACACCGCCTGGATCAGTTGCTCGCGGTCGCCGCGAAAGTCGGGAATCGAGATGTCGTAGTCCCGCGTGACCTTCAGGCCCTTGGGAAACTCCGCCAGGATCAGGGAACGTACGCGCTCGCACACTTCGTGGATATTCACATCGCCCACCAGGTGCGGCCGGCGGTGCGGTGCCAGCAGGCGGTCAACCAGTGTCTGCAGGCGGTCCGCCTCATGGATGATGACCTGGGTGTACTCGGTCAGGTCCTTGCCGATTTCCATTTGCAGAAGCTGCGCCGCGCCGCGAATGCCGCCCAGCGGGTTTTTGATCTCGTGGGCCAGGTTACGGATCAGCTCCTTGTTGGCCTGCGCCTGGTCGATCAGGCGCTCTTCCCGTTCCTGCTTGGCCTGCTGCTCCAGCGGCAGCAGTTCAACAATCGCTTCGCCGGGGGTGTCAGTTTGTGCAACCACCACATGGACCGGCATGGGCTCGTGGTTCAGGCGCCTGAGCCAGGCGTCGTAGCGAAGGGCCGCGAATTCATTGCTGCCCGCGCCTTCCAGGGCATTTTGCAGGATAAGCGGCTCGGTGAAACAGTCGGGCAGTTGCGAGCCTTCGATGGTTCGCCGGGAGGTACCCAGGGCGTCTTCCAGGGCGGCATTGGCAAACACCACGGTGCCGTTGGTGCGTACTACCGCCACCAGCGTGGCCAGCAGGTCGAACGCCTGGAAACGGGGAAGCCCCGAAACCGGGACGGAAGAAAGCGCAGTGCGGATAGAGGGCTTGTTCAAGCCATCCATTTTGACCCAGAAGCGGACTCAGAAGCCGGGAAACCGGGCTTGTGCTGCTAATTGGTGGCAGTTGGGGCGGGCAACCGGGAAATCTCGCGCTTGAGGCCGGCAATGTCACTCTGGTTGCGGTTGATGCTTTCTTTCATTTCTGCCACGCGGTCCAGGTAACGCTGGTAGTTGCGGCCTTCAATGCCCTGCTTTTCGGGTTCGCCGTTGTTGTACTCTTTTTGCTGCTCGGCCAGCTTGGCCTCGGCTTTTTTCAGCTCGGCTTCAAGAATGGCGCGTGAATCGCTGTCGCGGGCGCGCTGCTCCGCGCTATTGCTGCCAGATGCGGCAGGGCCGCCCGCCGTGGCGACGCGAACCGTTGCTGCCTTGACTGCCGGCGAACTCTGTACAACTGTGACGTTGCCGCCGGAGACCAGCTTGCAGTTACGGGTTTGCGCTTCTTTGGTGTTGTTGATGTACTCAGGCGCCGCGCCGCCGGCGCCGACGCAGCGGTAAACCTGCTGCGCCCATGCAGAACTCCCCGTGCCGGCCAGCAGCAGAGAAAAGGCAGAAAGCAAAAAGATGTGTTTCATAAGGAACTCCCAGTGCCGGTGAAGGCTAGGACGGTCTATCAGTATGCGGCAAAGCTGCCAAAATACAAAGCCAGCAAGCCCACAACGGGCCGGGGCAATAAAAAAGGACGGCCTGAGCCGTCCTTTTTTGACCACACACCGCCTCAAATGGCGGATTGACGTGGCTGTATGTGATTGATCGCTTACTTAAGCAATGCCTTCTTCGCTTACAGCGAGTAGTACATGTCGAACTCGATCGGGTGAGTCGCCTGGCGCAGGCGGGTCACTTCACCCATTTTCAGTTCAATGTAGGCGTCAAGCATGCTGTCGGTAAACACACCGCCCTTGGTCAGGAAGCTGCGGCCCACGTCGAGCGCGTCCAGTGCCTGGTCCAGGCTGTGGCAAACGGTTGGCACTTTCGCGTCTTCCTCGGGCGGCAGATGGTACAGGTCCTTGGTGGCGGCTTCGCCGGGATGGATCTTGTTTTCCACGCCGTCCAGGCCGGCCATCATCAGGGCCGAGAAGCCCAGGTACGGGTTCATCAGTGGATCGGGGAAGCGCGCTTCGATACGGCGGCCCTTGGGGTTCGCAACATAAGGAATGCGGATCGATGCCGAGCGGTTTTTGGCCGAGTAAGCCAGCTTGACCGGTGCCTCATAGCCAGGAACCAGACGCTTGTAGCTGTTGGTGCCGGGGTTGGTGATGGCGTTCAGGGCGCGTGCGTGCTTGATGATGCCGCCGATGTAGTACAGGGCGAAATCGGACAGGCCTGCGTAGCCGTCGCCGGCAAACAGGTTTTTGCCGTCTTTCCAGATGGACTGGTGAACGTGCATGCCGGAGCCGTTGTCGCCGACGATGGGCTTGGGCATGAAGGTGGCGGTCTTGCCGTAGGCGTTGGCCACGTTTTGCACCACGTACTTGAGGATCTGCGTCCAGTCGGCGCGCTGGACCAGCGTGCTGAAACGGGTGCCGATTTCATTCTGGCCGGCGCCGGCCACTTCGTGGTGGAACACTTCGACGGGAACGCCCAGCGATTCGAGAATCAGGGACATCTCGGCGCGCATGTCCTGCGTGCTGTCGACAGGAGGAACGGGGAAGTAGCCGCCCTTGACGGTCGGACGGTGGCCGCGATTGCCGCCTTCGAGCTTGGCGCCCGAGTTCCAGGGAGCTTCGTACTCTTCGATCTTGAAGAAGGTGCCCGACATGTCGGTGTTCCAGCGCACGTCATCAAAGATGAAAAATTCTGGCTCGGGGCCGAAGTAAGCGGTGTCGCCCAGGCCGGAGGCCTTCAGGTAGGCTTCTGCGCGCTGTGCGATGGAGCGTGGATCGCGGTCGTAGGCCTTGCCGTCGGCAGGCTCGAGCACGTCGCAGCTCATGAACAGGGTGGTTTCTTCGAAGAAGGGGTCGATGTTGGCCGTCTTGGGGTCAGGCATCAGTTGCATGTCGGAAGCTTCAATGCCCTTCCAGCCGGCAACGGAAGAACCGTCAAATGCGTGGCCCGACGTGAATTTTTCTTCGTCAAAGTGGGACACGGGCACGGTGACGTGCTGCTCTTTGCCCCGGGTGTCGGTGAAACGGAAGTCAACGAACTTGACTTCGTTTTCCTTGACCATTTTCATGACGTCTGCGACGGTCTTTGCCATCAAAATCTCCTGTTGCTGGATGGGTGGTTGAAAATTCTCTTCGGGCTTGTTGAATGCACTTTTTGTGCCAAAGCCATTGGCTGTTCAGATTTCTGCCAAGCCTCGGATTGTGCCGTTATCTGGCTTCAGTTCCGGGGTTTGGCAGCCTGAAAATGCAAAAAACACCTTGCCGTAACGAATGCACCACTAAAGTGCGTCACCTTAAGCGCACAAATATGGTGCAAAAACTCAACGCACCAATTCAGGGCCGAATTTCAGGTCGAATTTGTGCAGCCCGGCCAACATGGCCGGATAGGCCAGATTGACCGCGTCCGGCGCCCCTTTGACGCCCAGCTCAATATGGCGGCCGTATTCAGGGTGGTCCACGCTGGGCAGGCTGAAGACTTTCACGCCCGCATGGGCCGCTTCAATATCGAGCATCAGGGGCGTGAGCATGGCCTCCATAGACCCAAAAATGATCACCGACTTTTCGGTGTAAGGCGATTTTTGGTGCAAATGGGCGTACTGGTTGTCCAGCACCCACTCCATCATCGGCCAGGCCATGACGGGAAACCCCGGAACGAAGTGAACCGCCCCCTGCCCCGCACGGCAGGTAAAGCCGGGGATCTTGTTGTACGGATTCGGAATGATCTCCGCGCCGACCGGAAACACGCCCATGTTCAGGCGGTGGATGTTGTCGTCGCGGTCGGGCTCATAGGGCTTGCCCTGCTCTTTGGCCATGTCGGCCATGCGCTCGAGAATCAGCGTTTTGGCCGTGGGATGCAGCGCCAGTTCAAGGCCCAGCGCCTTGGCGGCGCACTGCCGGGTGTGGTCGTCGGGCGTGGCGCCGATGCCGCCGCAGGAAAACACCACATCGCCGCTTTCACGCGCCGCCGCAAAAGCCCGCGCCAGCGTGGCCGTGATACGCGCCGGGTCGTCGCCCACGTAGTCGGCGTAGGCCAGTTGCAGGCCGCGCGCGCCCAGCAGCTCGATGGCTTTGGGCATATGTTTGTCGGCGCGCTTGCCCGAGAGGATTTCGTCGCCGACGATGATGAGGCCGAAGTGGGGTGTCATGTTTTGGGGGGTTCAAGGCAGGGGTAAGTCAGGCTTGCCGCCCAGTGTGCCGAAGCTGGGTGCGGGCCCGGGTGTGGCTTCGGGCGCCAGCTCAGTTGCTATTGATTTAATAGCTGCCTGCGCAAGCGGATCGGGGGCCAGGGCATTGTTTTTCCTGCGAAGCTGCTCCAGCGCGGCCAGCGTGTAGTGGGCAAACCAGAGTGAGGAAAACGCAAACACCAGCGTGTAGATCCAGATCGCCACCGGCACCAGGATGGGCGCCATGGCGACAAACATCGCGCCCGAGGCCCAGATCAGGCTGGGGGCGGCGCCCAGGTAGCCGCTGATCACGCCGATGGCCAGCAACGGCGCGCGGTGCTCTTTGAAAATCTGCCGGCGCTCTTCGCTGCTGGCGTGGTCGACCAACGCGTCGTAGGACATAACCCGGTAAGTGAGCCAGCCCCAGATCAGCGGGGGCAACACCAGAATGAGCGGCGGGATCAGCCACAGCGGAATCGACACGATGAGCGCGACCACAGCCAGCAAGGTCGAGCCCAGCGACCAGAACAGGCTGGCCACCATGGAGCCGCCCTGCTTGCGCTCGAGCTTCGGAAAACGCCGCTCGCCCACCAGCGACACCATGGCGGGCGTCATGAGGATGGCCACAAAGAGCAGCGCGGTAATCACGATCACCGGAATCGCCATGAAGAGCAGCAGCGCGGGCGCCAGCACCATGCGCAGGCCGCCCAGGCCCAGGCTTTCAAGCCAGCGAACCATGGTGTTGACGAGTTCGTAGTTGCCGATCTGCGAGCGAATGGCCTCGACCGCATCGCTCCAGAAGAAGTACCCCAGGCCGAGTGAGACGGCTCCCATGATGACCAGCGGCAGCACCGACAGGGCAATGACCCGTGGATGCAGACAATACATCGCAGCGCGCCAAAAAGCGTCAAGAAGTTTGCTCATAACTGACAGGATAACGCAGCCCCCACGGTCGCTCACTGGGTGTAGCTCCCTGCCCCCTCAGGGGGCCGTCCGCCTGCGGCCCGGCAAAGCCGGTTCCGCGGCTCCGCTTGGTTAAAGACCTCAGCTGTCTTCAGGCGCGGCCAAATAAGCGCTTGAGGCCAATCCATTGCTGTGACCAGAAGCCTTTGCCGTACTCGCGGTTGGCTTCTACCTGATCACGGATGCCGGTGGGGTCGTAGCGCTGCTCAAAATTCGCCGTGCCGAACAACACATCCCACCAGGGCAGCAACACGCCAAAGTTATGCCCACCCAGCACGGTACGCTCGGCCTTCACCGTCTCATGCCCAATACCGATGCTGTGATGCAAGCGATGAAACCGCGGGCTGACCCACAGGCGTTCGCCGATCCGGCCGAACCACAGACGCACGTTGGCGTGCTGAAAGCTTTCGCTGAGCTGGGTAAAGGCCACGATGGCGACGAACTGGCCGGGTGGCACGCCGATGAGCTGGGCCACCAGCACGACGATGGTGTCGACCAGGATGTCGTCGAGCAGGTGATTGCGGTTGTCGCTCCACATCGTCATCTGCCGCTGCGCATGGTGCAGCGAATGCAGGCGCCACCACCATTCGATCTGGTGCTGGCCGCGGTGCGTCCAGTACGCCACAAAGTCAAACACGACAAGGTAAATCAGCAGGCTGACGACCGCGTGGTCGGTGATGCCGGGCCAGAGCTGGTCGAGGTGGAAAGTGCCGTAGCCAGCCGTGCGCAGCGCGCCGAAGGCTTCGTCAAACCATGGGTCCAGCGTGAAAAACAGCGCGATGCGAAAGAAACCCAGCCGGTGGATCAGCGTGTAGAGCACATCGGTGCGAATGGTGGCGCGGTCGGTCACCGCCTCTACCGGGCGCCAGCGCTGCAGCGGGCCGATGATGGCCAGCAGGATCAGCACCTGCAGCACGCCCACCATAAACCAGGCGGTAGCGTCGTAGCCGTCTTCCAGCAAATTGCCCATGCCCAGCGCAAACATGGCCGGCTGCACGGCCGCCTCAAACAGCCACTGCTGCGCCGTTGAAAAAATATCGCTGAACCAGTCCATGGGCTTTATTTTGCAGGCTTGGCCGGGGCGGAGCCGGCTTGCGCGTCAATCCACGCCTTGTACTGGGGGTGTTCGCGCAAAGTCTGAAAGCAAAAGCCGCGCGCCTGCAGGCCGGTGATCAGCGGCTCCAGCACCTTGGGCGCCCACGGGTCCTTGCGCGACCAGATGCCCAGGTGCGCCAGCAGGATGTCGCCGGAGCGCACATCGCGCAGCGCTTTCTTCAGCAAAAAGTCGTTGGGATATTTTTCGCTCGCCAGCTCGTCGCCCAGAAAGCCCGCGGGCGACCAGCCCACGTGCTCGTAGCCGCACGACTTGGCAGCGGCCAGCAAGGCCGGCGAGGCCTTGCCGCCCGGCGCCCTGAAAAGCGGCAGTGTCTTCTTGCCCGTGATGGCCTCCAGCCGCCTGGCGGACTTGCCAATCTCTTCGCAATACTGCGCGGCCGACCAGGTGAAGTCCTTGCCATCCAGCGGCCCTGCCGACGGGCGCATCTTGAACTGCGGTTGCGCGCCCGGCGCAGCCGGCACATCGCCGCGCCAGTACACATGGTCCCAGGTGTGCGAGGCAAACTCATGCCCCTCAGCCGCCCGCGCCTTCCACCACGGCGCCCAGTGCGCACCCAGGCTGCCGTCGCCTTCTTGCGTGCGCTCATTGGCGGCAAAAAAAGTGACCTTGACCTGGTGCTTGTTCAGGATCTCGGCCATCAGCGGCGCGACGGCCATGTGGCCGGTGTCGAGCGTCAGGTAGATGGGTTTGCAGGCAGCGGCAGTCGGCTGCACCGCGCTTTGCGCGACGCTCTTTGAGTCTTTTATGCCTGTAGCCCAGGCAGGGCATGCACTAGCAGCTATTAAAACAATAGCAACCAGTAGAACTGAGCGAGCCTGGCTGGCCCGCTCAGCGTGGGGCGTGGTCCAAAGTCCAGACGCCATGGGGGCTCTTTCCAACATTCACCTGGCGCACGATCTTGCGCGTCGCCACGTCGATCACGGTCAGCTTGCGCGCCCAGCGCGAGGTGACCAGGATCTGCTTGCCGTCGCGGCTCACATCGATGCAGTCGGGGCCGCCCGGTGCGGGGTAGTTGTCGACCACCTCCAGGGTTTGCAGGTCGATCTTGCTGATGCTGTTGGCCACGCGGTTGCTGACCAGCACGTGGCGCTTGTCGCCAAACGCGCGGAAGGCATGCGCGCCGGCGCCGGTCTTGATGGTCTTGGTGCGCACCGGCTGTGCGCCGCTCACGTCATACACCTCGACAGCGTCGCCGCCCGTCAGGCCCACCAGCATGAATTTGTCATCGGCCGTGCCATACACGTCGGCGGGGATGGAGCCGGTCTTGGTGCGCCACTTGATGGTCTGCGTGGCGAGGTCCACGGCGATCAGCTCGTCGCTGTCTTGCATGGTCGAATAGATCGTGCTGCTTTTGCTGTCTATCCACAAATGGCTGGGCGTCTTGCCGGTGGCCACGCGTTTGGCCAGCGCGATGTCTTTGCCGTCCCATTTGTAAATATCGATGTGGTTCAGGCGGTTGGCCGCGGTGACGAACCATTTCATGTCGGGTGAGAAGCGCAGCTGGTAAGGATCAAGGATGCCGCGCACGGTGCGCTGCACTTCAGCGGTTTTGGGGTCGATGAACGTCAGCGAATCCGACAGCGCATTGGCCACGATGACCGATTTTTCGTCGGGTGTGAGGTACAGGTGATGCGGCTGCTTGCCAGTGGCGATGCGCCGGGTTTCCGTCCAGGTGGCCGGGTTGATCACGCTGACGCTGTCGTCCAGCGAGTTGAGCACGAAGACGGGTGTTGCGATGCCGGAAGTGGAGGCGGATGGCGCGGTGGCAGGCACCGGGGCCGTCGTCTGCGCGGCCGCCGACAAACAGACCATCAACAAACCGGTAAGGGCGCACAGCCGGGC
>Ga0307513_10000976_pt1 | contig 41388 bp, 36 predicted proteins | sample 15_EM_MG_FD_202174 | JGI IMG/M metagenome (GOLD analysis project Ga0307513, IMG submission 202174) | Populus trichocarpa ectomycorrhiza microbial communities from riparian zone in the Pacific Northwest, United States - 15_EM | ecosystem: Host-associated > Plants > Roots > Unclassified | place...
AGCAAGAATATTAGACGGTTGAAAACAGGGTAAACAGTTTTGCCACGTCTATCGGAATATGTTCCTGGTTGAGACGCCACCGTCTAGTTTCCCCACCAAAATGTGAGAACTAGACGGTTAGGTAAACTGGCCCTAAGTGAGTGATATTACATGACCACATGCCACAATACCGGTATTGGATGCGACTGATCCATCAGGTAATCATATTTCCACCGTATATTATCCTCTCCAGGATATTATATCAGCTTCTATTGAGGGGCTGTTGATTCATAGCGTGACAAGCGACTTTAAGATCCTAGTATAGCTATACTTCTATTCAGGGTGAGTGTTGGGCTTGGTGACATTCAGACTTATGCGATCTTTTATAAAGACTGGTCTGGGACCAGTTCAAACCGGACCGGACCACCCGAGTTAGTCAGGTCCAGTCATCGCCATCACCAGGACTGGCCAGCCCGGTCCCGCCTCCAAGACTTGACCGGTCGGACTATTCGGAACCCTGAGGGCTGGCCCTTTTGGCGGTGCCGGTATTAAAAAAAAAAGAAAAAAGACACTTGAAGAAGTAGGGTTAGGGTTGCTCTTCTAAGCATCAGAATAAGAGTTGGAGCATGGAAATGCCGCATTGGGGACCAGCTGACACTGTCCTGGCAGGTCGTGTTTAGAGAAAGTTCTGGGCTGAAGTCGTGGGAAAAAGTGGAGATCGCACTTATGGCTTGCCACAGAGCGAGGTACGATAACTGTTGAATATCACTGGCGATCACTGCGCACATATGTATACTTTGTCGTTGTACCTTTCCTATGTTTCTTAGTGTTATCTATTAGTTCCTTTGTCAGTCATTATCAATCACGGAGGAGGGGCGAGTATACCTGGTTTGTTTACTAGTTGCAGGATTCGCTGATATCGCCGGAAGTGCTCGGGGAGCAAGGCGAGGAATGAGTCGGAAGGTAGTGCGTGTTGGGGACGGAGAATGTCTCCGCAAGGACTCCCGGCATAGTAAAGTTCTCTGTATTTAAACTGTCTATTTGGCCGTAGGTAGATGGATAGGCAAGCAAGAAACGAATCCGCAGAATAGACAGACCTCTCCTCCTTGGCATCTTTGTACTTCTTCATCTGCCTCCCGCATCTTTCTCCTATCAGCATCTCATAACAATAATAACACCCACGCTTTCCCAACCCATTGCTCCTCAGCGACAAATGCCTTTCGCTAGTAATGGCAGAAGACGAGAGTTCACAACTCTGGAGAGTATATAACAACTGTAATAAATTTCATAGATAGGGGAACAGTAAGTCAATTCTCTCTCAGAAAACAAAGGTTGGTTGACGGTTGTGGTGGCCGGGCTGTCAATGTGAACTCCGCTTTTTCCCACGATTGGCGGAGATAATCCAGTAGCTCACCAATTCAGGACGGGATTTTTTAAGGCTATCGTCTACCCTTCCCAAATCGCTTGTTACGAACCCTACTGTACTATAACGCATTGCCTAAAAAAACACAAAACTTAACGAACAGCAGAACAACAGAAATGACGACCGAGAGCACCACGATAGGACAATCTCTAACAAGAACCCCAAGGGAAGAAACGGGTGAAGAAGAAAGAAGAGAAAAAGCAGATGAATAGCAAAGAGTGAGCAGAAACTAGAAATACGGCCTTATCATTGCCTATTTACGTCTGAATCGACCAAGGTCTTGCCTGCCCCAATTCCGCAGCCCCAGCTTAAGAAAAGAAAAAATAACAAAGCGCAGGAACTTAGCCACGAAGGAAACTACAATGAATTTTTCCGAGGTTTGATTATGCGAACTCTTACAGTGAGTGATCAAAGCTAGAAGAGACAGGCAGGAGTAGATTGTTACAAGTCACCGGCGATCACTCCGCTCTCTCGTATTTTTTCTCGTATACCTTTCCTATATCGTTAACCATTGTTATTAGTTTCCTTTGTCACTGATTATCAAGCGAAGTGGTGGGATCGCTATACCTGGTTGTATAGTGGAAAGGGGAATCCGTACAGTTGACCGAATCACTATCGGCAAGGACTGCGAAAGGCAAGGGGGAGACCGGACTTCGGTTGATCCGGTGCCATTGCCGGGCGGACTTCTGATCGCCCAATGGAAGTGGTTGGAACCTTCTCCCTGTCGTGGGCATAGGAGCTGGGTGTGCAGGAATGTTCTTGTATTTTCTATATAAGCCTATTAGTTCTCCGTACATAGAACCACAAGCAAGCAAGATACGATTCCCCAGTATTGACCAAGTTCCACTCACCTTGACTTCATTCAAACTCTCTCTCCACTCTGTTTAGTCTCTCCTACCCTATCGAAAGCTCATAACAACATAGATGAACCGATACCGGTTGAGCACAATTGATAGGGTTGAGCAGGTCTTGTTAGAGTGGGGATTAGGTTTCCGTAGGGGGTATGGGAACTTTGGGAGCCACAGGGAGGCGGCTCGAGGGAATAGGGATGGTTTGGTTAATGAAATGTCATTATATAGGGATGCTGTTCCGGAGCTCTTGAAATCCAGTACCTGTTCCCGCGCGTTGGAATCTAGCGGAGCGAGTGCAGGCAGGGTTCCGAATAGTCCGACCAGTCAAGTCTTGGAGGCAGGACCAGACTGGCCAGTCCTGGTTGATGTCGATCACTGGACCCGACTAACTTGGGTGGTCTGGTCCAGTTTCGACTGGTCCCAGACCAGTCTCTATAAAAGATCGTTTGAGAGTCAGGATGGTACCCAGGCCAACACTCGCTAAGAATAGATATGTAGCTATAGTAGGATTTTAAAGCCGCTTGCCATGGGATAAATCAACAGGTCCTCAATACAGGTTGATAGAACATCCTAGAGAGGGCAGCATGTTGTGGAAATGCAATTACCCGATGGATAAGTCGCATTGAATACCCTATATAGTGGCAGTTGGTCATGTAATATCACTCACTTAATGCACCAAAAATAGTTTGATACTTGAGACCCTATTTTGTCCACTCCTAATCAAAGCGAGGCACTACCTCCACTGTATAATCCATGGAAACAAAAGGTTTTATTAAGAAAAGCTTTATTTGAACGTAATATATTGTGATAAAAATAGCATATCCTATTGCTTGGCGGGCCTGGTCGGACTAGTCCTGGTCGAGTCAGTTTCAATAACCCTGACTGTCCAGTCAGTCTAATTTACACCATTAGACTAGACTTGACTTTCGACCGGACTAGCTAGTCCAGTCCAGTCTTCCGCCGACCATTCGGAACCCTGAGTGCAGGTGGGCTGTTAAAATCAGTGATGTTGGTATTAGGATCATGAGAGCTGAATTGCATCTCCACAAGACACTCGTTCAGGGGCGGAGCAGGTGGAGGTGGAGGGAGGAATTCCTGGCAACCGTGACATGCAGCGTTGGAATTGCTATTGCCTGGTGTAAGGAGGATGTCCGCAGCACCATTATGTCCTTTTGCGGGTGCAGGCGGTGGTGGGGTTTGGTTATGGTTGTCTGGCATGGGTGTGCGGACGTCGTTCCGCTCCAAGAATACACTTACAACCCCCTGATGCCCATTCGCAGCGGCGCAGGCGAGTGGGGTCCGGCCATATTCGGTGTCTGTCTTGTCGGGATTGACGCCATTTCGTTCCAAAAGCGCCATTACTATCCCCTCATGCCCGCCCTGAGCTACCAAAAGGAGTGGCGTCATGCCATATTTGTCTGTAGGATCAGGATTGACATCACTTCGTCCCAAAAGTATCTCTACTACCCCTTCATGTCCGCCTTCGGCCGCTCGGAAGAGCGGCGTGCGGCCCCGAATGGTGTCTGACTGGTCGGGATTGACGTCCTTTCGTTCTAACAGCATCTTTATTATCCCTTCATACCCACCCCCTGCGGCCCACGAGAGTGGCGTCTGGCGATAAAAGGTGTCTGGCTGGTCGGGATTGACATCCTTTCGTTCCAAAAGCGTCTTTACTATCCCCTCATGCCCGCCCCGAGCCGCCAACAAGAGTGGTGTCTGGCTATACTTGGTGTCTGCCTGATCGGGATTGATTCCCATTAATTCCAAAAGCATGTTTACCACCCCTTCATACCCTCCTTTGGCCGCCCACAAGAGTGGGGTGCGGCCAAATTGGGTGTCTGCCTGGCCGGGATCGACGTTCTTTCGTTCCAAAAGCATCCTTACAACCCCGTCATGCCCGCCCTGAGCAGCCAACAAGAGTGGTGTTCTGCCATAATTGTCTGCTGGATCGGGATTGACGTCCTTTCGTTCCAAAAGTATCTTTACTATCCCCTCATGCCCGCCCCGAGCCGCCAACAGCAGTGGCGTCTGGCTCATGTAGGTGTCTGACTGGTTGGGATTGACGTCCCGTCGTCTCAAAAGCCTGTTTACTACCCCCTCATGTCCGCCCTGAGCCGCCCAGAAGAGTGGCGTCCGGCCGTATCCGTCCTCCGCCTTGTCGGCATTAACGTCACCTCGTTCCAAAAGCATCACCACTACCCCCTCATGTCCACCCCGAACCGCCAGAAAGAGTGGCGTCCTGCCACTTGTGTCTGCTGGATCGGGATTGACTTCCCTTCGTTCCAAAAGCATCTTGACTATCCCCTCATGCCCGCGCTCAGCCGCCCAGGAGAGTGGCGTCCAGCCATATTTGGTGTCTGCCCGGTCGGGATTGACGTCCTTTCGTTCCAAAAGCGCCTTTACGATCCCCTCATGCCCGCCCTGAGCCGCCAACAAGAGTGGTGTCTGGCTATACTTGGTGTCTGCCTGATCGGGATTGACGTCCTTGTGTTCCAAAAGCATCTTTACAACCTCCTCGTGCCCCTTGTAAGCTGCCCATGTAAGCGCCGTGCTCCCCGTGCAATCTCTTGCATTAACATCCCACTCTTTTATCTCCAATACCGCTACCAATAACTCCATGGTCCCGAGATATGCTCCTCCGTGGAGTCCGGTAAATCCCACAGGTCCTTGCTCCACGGTAAACCCTGGGCCCGACAAACTATATTCCTCATTCATCAACAAGAGCAGTTGAGCAGATATATGCTTATCAAATCTCTCGAGAAGCCTTAATGCAAGTATCCCCACATTCTCCGTCATCCCCCTTCTTGTGTGCTCCCCCCAGTAAAGAGAAGCGTATTGTAGAAGAGGCATTGTTGAGGGGGCACAGCGAACAGTAGGTGAAAGATCCCTAACAGATCCAAAATTGAGATATGTCAAGCAAACCTCCGCAATAGTCGAGTGGGGACTACGGAATATGGTGGAAGCGCTTAAGAGATGTTCCTGAAGAGTAAAGTGCACTAGTCGGACTGTGGGAGAGAGCTTCGAGGGTGAGAAGGCCCAGACAACACGATAGAAGTGTCCGTATCGCGGGAATGCTTTGCGGACTTAGATCCGTAGATCCTATCTCCACTCCTAGGGCATGACAAAGCTCTTCGACCAGTAATGGCCTTTTCGAGTACGACACCCACATCAGGGCCCTCAGCCCGAGTCCTGACCTATTCCCCGTTTGCTCCCGCAGCCGCGTTAGGGTTGCTGTGTAAGCATCGCTCAGTCCGCTACCTTGCGCCATCTCTTCCAGTTTCTTCCTCCTCTGATGAATTGTCACCTCCCCCAGAATAGCCTCGATGTTTAGCGAAGCAAGGAGGAATCTACGCACTCGTTACTCAGTATACATCGCCAGCAGAGGGGTTACGCCAACCCACATATTAGACATCTTTTCCAGAATAATTCTCACAATCTCAGCCCGTAAACCATGGTCCATCGCCTCTGGCATGTCATCCCTGTCTAGCCTCATTACCACATAATTCCTAATATCATCTTCCTTAGGACTGACAGGTATCGCAACCACCTTGGTAATATACTTTTGAATCACTTCCCCGACATATGGCCTCCCGGTAAGGAATACCCTTGTTCCAGGGGACTCCCGAAGTATATCTCTTAGTGACTCAAGTAACTGGGGAAGTTCCTTCGGCAGGCATTCGTCCAGTGCATCCATGCAGATGAAAACTTGGGGTAACTTGGCAATCGTGATCCTCAACATCCGCATCAGATCCGCAAGTAGCGGCCTTCTCCCTTCCTGAAATGCCCTCCTTATATCCTCCGGGATCTCCCTGCCCACCAGCCTCTTCAAAATCGCCCCAATTATGTTGATGGCCATCTGCTCTTGCTGAAGGTTGTAGTCGCAGTACAACCATGCAACAGCTATCGATTCCTCCCTTGCCTGATCACATAGCCTGTCGATCACCAGGGAACTAGTATTTCTATTCGTTAGTAACATTCGCTTAAAAAAATCTGCCCGCTTGCCTCAAATGTGTCTTTCCCACTCCCGGATCCCCGGAGCAAAACAAAACCGCCTGATCGGCCCCACCCTCCCCTCCCCTCCAGTCCCGAAACTCCCTTGTTTCCAAAAGCCAATCGCCGACACCTTCAAATCGATTGGTGCGCACGGTATGGTGTCTGTTATCCGGCTCTAGCGGAGAGAGCCAACCCATAATCTTCGCATCCTCGTCGGAGTTGTAGATGGTGGTGTTGTGGCTTCCTATTGTGTTGCCACAGTTGGCATTGTTGTCGCCGAATTTAATGGATGGTGTATGTGTAGTCATGATGTGCCGTCCGAAATGTTGCTTGAGTGTAGAAATTGTAAGATGTAGAAATAGTGGTGTGTAGGGTTAATGGGAGAGTGACAGAACCTTTCAGTGCGCAAAGGTGTAGAAAAGTGGGGGGGTCTCGCTGCTTTTGTGTCAGCTACCGTACCCACCACTCATTTAGATGCCAAGGAAATACCGACAGATTTGAGGTTCTCACTTGACTCCGCCTCACAGCTTACTGTGAAACATGTCGCTCTGCTTCCTTCTCTCGTAACTCGAGTAGCACAAAACTCTCTACTCGTAATTTTCTGACGTTTGCAAACACGACTGCTATTGCAGCTGCGGGAAATTTTTCGCCCATATGCAATAGCAGTTGTGTTCGCAAATTTTTCTTTTTCAGAAAATTACGAGTATGCAGGACAAAACATCCTCGCATTCTAATTGACAGCACAAACGCTAGCTTCACAAGTTTATCCCCCGATTAGTCACAATCCTTCCACAGTGGCCTTGGCTGCATACTTAGTCTGCCGAGTTTTCGCTCTACGGTGCGGTGCAAGCATGGGGCGCAGCAGTCAGTGAGACAACCACTCAACTAAAGCCTTCGTAATTTGAAACTCGTCCACCTTAACAAGTGCGAATGTCAATAAAATAAGAAACACAACCGGGCTCCCGCCCCGGTCAATAAATCTCTGATAGATAGATGGGGCATTTCAAAGGAGATATTTTCTTCTATTCTCTCCCATGAACTCAACCTCACTGCAAATCGTGGTCTTTTATATATTTTGTGGCCAAATCTCCTTGTTTTGGAGGGGATGTGTGCTCAAGCAAAGAGGCTCATTAATCTTGTGGGCTCGGGGAGGCTCACCTTAGTTGTGTTGTGCATTCAGTAGATCGAATTCATTTCGTGCGATCTTTTCGATCATAATTGGTAACCAAAATCAGTAAGGGCCCGTTTACATAAACGGCCGTCTAGCAACCGGAGACGGTGCCGACAGTTAAGGAAGGATAGACGGTGGGAGGTGTGTAGGGTGAATGGATGGGTGTGTGTTTACCTAAATGTACCGTCTAGTATAGTTTTGTGTGAAAAATTCGATTAACTGACAGGAGGTGGGCAACCATGTAGCTTTCAACTCGCAACAGTGTTTGGCAACCGAGATATTGGACTGACCAAGAACGCCTCCACACAAATGGAAGATAGGAGTTTTGGCTCTGGACTCACCCTGGATTATGAGAGAATGGATTGCTGATTGCGCAAAAAATTAGAGTCAATCGGTCGCCATGCTCATGATTGCGTGCATGATGTATGGGTGGTGTTGATAGATGGTGGATGCAAAAGGGCCTGTTGAGCCGTGTGGGGTTTTGACCGTCTAGCAGCTAGTATATTGAAGGGTGAAAAATTAGGTAAACAGTATTGCTACCTCTATTGGAATAGGATGTCGGTTGCGACGGCACCATCTGGTTTGACAACCAAAATCTAGAAACGCGACGGATAGGTAAACGGGCCCTAAATTCATCAGAGTATTACTAATCTGGGCACACAATTCGCCAGCACAAGGGAATAACAAAAATTCGCAGTTAAGGTTATGCTATGCATTCATAGCTGGCGGAATGTATGGGCAGAGTCACAGAACCAGATTCTGAGTATGACAATCTAGAACGCTGGTGATCACTTAGCCTGAGTGCTACGAATAGAGTTCGTTACGGGGCGGACGGGGCCCCAAAAAATACGGCCCGCAGGCCCTTTTCCCCACCCCGCCCCACTCAAGCGCCTTGGGCAGGGTGTCTTTTTCGGCATTCCCTGCCCTAGTCCCCACTCAGGCCCCTGCGCCACCCATACCCCAGACGGGTTCCCGTTAAAAATAGGTGATAACAAATGGGGCCCCGTCCAGGGAATGAATGCAGCTGAGCCTCGGACGGGGGCAGTGCGGGGTCTGCGGTGTGAAAACCCGCCCCACCCCGCCCCGTAACGAACACCAGCTACCGATTAGTTGGGGGGGATATTTCTGCAACTCATGTATTTTGAATGTTTGTAATGGGCTGTTATGCTGAACGCCACAATCCACAAAACACAAGAAAAAGTAACGAGTTAACGAAGGGGCCAATAGGAGGGATGAGAAATGAGAACACGACCAGGGGACAATATCTAACTATTACTATACCTCAAGAGAGAAAACACCCAAAGCATCCAGGAGGGAAATAGAGGGAGGGGATAGATTGCCGAGAAATCAGAAGAAACAGGAAAATCTTCAAAATAGGCTATGATAGATAGAGAGTGTATTGGGGTTCTTCTTTGTTCCGTGCTGCCAGCAGCCTTGTATATATGCACAAAAACTATTCTACACAAAAACCTTTCTCCTTCATCCTTCGCTCAAGTCCATTCTTCCATAACGATCGCTTTCTTTGCAAACCACACCATTAACTCTTGGTTATGGGGTAGCTAACGCAGTAGGATTCCAGGCTAACTAGGCTGAGGCTATTGGAGAAACCGGATTATAGGTCATGAAGGCTCAAGAAGAATTGTTCGATAAAGTAATAAAAGAATATCTTCATAACTTATAATATTGTTAAGGTCTCTTCTCCGTTGCTTGATGTTGTTCTCACCATCGGGGAGAGGCCTACTATTTATACTAATGTTCACGCTACCTTGACTTCTCTAGTAAGGAAGTATCTTTCTGAGAATTCATTTTGTCAGAACAAAGTGCAAACACTGTTTGACCTGGAAAACTTGCGCAGCTCAACTCAGACAATCCCCCAACTGATATTTCTTCCGAGGGTGTCCCCCTTCCACCAGCAGTCAGTCTTCGATCTCTTTGTCCTGATAGACTATAATGGAATATGCACTCCAAATGACTACAGACCAATAGTATCATGAATATGGAGTGATCAGGTCCAATATTCATCTATAATGCATGATGCTTATGCAATAGTAAGAGTAGCGAACCAGGCCACTAATCATCGTTCCAATCAGTTAGCCATATCTTGAAATGTGAACTATTTAGACTTTCTGAGTAGTCTACCAGATGCCTCCGGGATGTCCCTACTCAGGGAGCTTAGGTTCGGATATATGCTCTCCCCCATGGTGGCATATACCTTGCGCATAATTATGCAAGATATTCCCGCTAGGGTAATACTATTCGACACATCTTGTCTCTGGATCCCTTGACCTCGTCTCAACTAGATGCAAAGTTTTCTCTTCCTTAACATTCCTGATACTCGTGCCTGTTTCGCTAATATCATAGTGTGACACTCGTTTAATCCATCGTCTAACTAACCTTAGTTCCAAATGTTCAACACCTCCTAGTGTGATTTCCTCCTGTTCCCAAAACATTTCCCCTGCATCTAACCTTTTCGTCCATACATGCCATCGCTTTAAATGTTGGGTTGGAACAACATATTGCCGATTGGGCAAAGCTCTGGGGAATGGCAGGAAGGTCTTCGGAGAAAGGTTAGCCCAGTTGCTCGGAGGTCATAGCTCTCTACGCACGGACCGGAGAGCCACCTGCCCATCTAGAGCGGCCAACTCACAAGATTGGAGAAGCATGATGCTCGCTACAACTCGCATCCTCGTCTTCAAGCTCGCTACAGCTCGCGTTTTTTGTTACCCACCCACCACCCCTAACTCGCTTATTGCGCCCTCATTGTTACCTAGGGATCAATGGGTGCCAACAATCTCAAGCGACAAGAGCAGCGGCACTACCCCCACCGCCTCCTACAGTGGAAACATCGATGATGGTTGATTGATAGAATAGGTTGCTTGGTTTTGGTTTTCTTTCAAGTTTATCTCTGAACTCATTAGATTTTCAGTCTCTCATATTGGTTATTATCTCAATGTACTCGTTTGGCTTTGAAAAATTGGCTCCCATCTCTCCAAAACAATCTCCAAACAAAAGTTCTCCTCATCCAGACATTCGTTGTAGTAACTTACTTTACGGGGATGTGGCTCATCACAGGGATCAGGCTCACCCATAGCAACCATTGGAAAATCAAATCTACATTTGATTATGACAACAAATAAATGAGATACCACCCTGAGAATCAAGCCACAGGTACTTCGAAATATAGAGAATCTGAAAATCTAGTTTTTATTATCTGGTGATAAATTGTTATTTTGATATAGTGGTTTAAAGATTGCCTATTTTATATATAAAGTGTGGTTTTTCATAAGTATAAAAAAATTGAAAACTCTGGAAGAATTACATAATAAAATAGATAGAAGGATAGTATAAGTCTTAGATATTGAGAATAACTAGGTTTTAATTTTCTTGATAATCATTTTTGAAAGCCACAGTGATTAAAAAAGAGGTAGAAAATACGTGCAAATTGCATACAAATTGGATCAATTTTACCATGTAATATCTATATACGTAGTTGGCCTATGAACTCAATATCTTGGAATCCCTTTGACTATCATATCTTAAGATGGTGTATAAATTTTCAAGGTAAATAAAAAAGTTTTACATACTTTAGGCATTGATCATTATCAAACTATCAAATGGTTAGAATAAATTCTTCTTGTATATTTATTTTGCTATAATAACTTATTTAAATGAACACTGAGTTATTAGATTAAGTTATAGGTTCTAGAGAGTCTAGCAGCAGTGTTTAGAGCTAGGATCAATAATAGCTGTTGATTAGATTCTATATTAATAGCTTTTAGTTACAATTAATAATTCTCTTTCTACTACTTATTATAATCAATATATACTCCAAACTATGCCCCATACTGTCTACTCTAGTCTACTAAACCTGATCTTATTGGTTATTGACTTGTGGTGAGCCCAACAATTTGATTTCACCTAGTTCATGATTAACATACAGTTTGTTGGTTAAATCGCAATAATCTTTAAGAACCTGTATGAAATATAGAAGGTGATATTTATTTGACTTGAAACATTATATACAAACTTCAGATGACATCATAAAGGTTATTCTAAGATATTGAGTTCCTAGGCCAACTACGTATATAGATATTACATGGTAAAATTGATCCAATTTGTATGTAATTTGCACGTATTTTCTACCTCTTTTTTAATCACTGTGGCTTTCAAAAATGATTATCAAGAAAATTAAAACCTAGTTATTCTGAATATCTAAGACTTATACTATCCTTCTCTCTATTTTATTATGTAATTCTTCCTGGGTTTTCAATTTCTTTATGCTTATGAAAAACCATACTTTATATATAAAATAGGCAATCTTTAAACCACTATATCAGAATAACAATTTATCACCAGATAATAAAAACTAGATTTTCAGATTCACTATATTTCAAAGTACCTGTGGCTTGATTCTCAGGGTGGTATCTCATTTATTTGTTGTGATAATCAAATGTAGATTCGATTTTCCAATGGTTGCTATGGGTGAGCCTGATCCCTGTGATGAGCCACATCCCCGTAAATTAGGTTAGCAGTCTCGTAGATATGGAACCTTGGTGAATATTCTAACAGAAAATACTCTCATCAAAGTCTACTTACTCCTACAAAGGCCGGAGGTGTTGCATTGGTCAGTTCCTCACGTGGCGATTACTCATTTGAAGAGAATGTGTCTCGTAGCACCGGTAGAGGGGGAAAGACAAAAGACAGGAGAGATAAAGGACAAAAGAGAGGGGGGATGACCTAGTACTCGTAATCGCCTGACCTTTGTAAAACTAACCGCTATTATATGCAAAATCTTCAGGCTCCAGACAATTTTGTGCTGACATGCAATAGCAGCCGTTTTTACAAATGTCACGAAATTATGAGCACAGTTTGACGGCAATCGACAGGACCAATTGGAAGCTGTTAGAATGAGCATCAGTGTTCCGGGGAGGATCCAGCAACCTGGGGTGCTGCAATCGGGTGGTCGGTCGAGGGCCAGCGATAAGGACGGTGAGACTTGTTCCTGTAATCTAGGATAGCGTGGCTACGGGTGCACGCGATCGAGTTTTGCTCGACATCTGTATTGTAGATCACCTCGATCACAGGGGCCCTCAATCACAGTTAGATCGAGCACAGGATCCGTGATCTACTCGGATGCCACGGAAGGGATTCTAGTTAGGTCTTTTCCTTATTCAGAGTAAGGAGGTATGCAGGCGAATGGGATTACGCATGAAGATCGATAGGTGTGGAAAACAATAGAGTAATTGAGATGGTTTTTTATATAGACTTATGCTTGGTTAGTTAGAGGACAACGACCGAATCAAGTTTCTGATTTTCTCTAGTACGCTTTTAGTTGAGCCCTAGTCTAGTTCGACCGTTATGCGCGATTTATCCCCCGCAACATTCTCGTTAAACGCAATCATGACGGATCACTCACCCTTGGGCCCCTTATGTTGGGAAGTCTACATCGCTGTGGCGTGGCAATGCTGAATTTGCCTACACAGGTATCAAATATATTTCCCCGAATAATCCTTGCAACATCCGCCTGCAAATCATCCCCCATCGCCTCTCTCTTGTTGCATCTGTCCAACCTCATCCCTAGAAATCCGCTGCAGGGTCTGCTCGTGCTGGGTAAGGAAGCCGTAGTATAGGTATGTGACGGTAATATCCTCCTCACTTGCCTTATCGCATAAGTGGTTGATTGCCAGGGAACTGAAATTCCCCCCATTCGTGATATTTACTCTTCCCAGAGAACTGGCTCATCTAAGATATGTTTTGCCCGCTCCCAGATTCCCGAAGCAGAACACGCTAGACTTATCGGCTTTACCCCCGGACTCGGTTGTCTCCAATAGCAAATATCCGACACCGTCAGCTTGGATGGTGCGCACGCCGTAATGTCTGTTATCCAGCTCGGGTAAAGAGAGCCAAGCACAATCTGTGCATCCTCGTCGGGTCCGGATTAATCTTGTTGCCATTCCCTATCATGCTCCCACAGTGCCCATTATTTTATTGCTGCTGGGTGATTGTGCATATGTAGCCAGGACTGCGATGTATCCAAAATAGTACTTGAGAGTAGAAATAGTATGAGCCAACCATACCTAGGATTACTAAAGAACTTAAGAGCTCTGCGTCAGCGAAGGTGAAGAAAAGCAAGGCATGTGGCATCTCTTGTAGCAGCCGCTATCGCAATCATCTCCATGCCAAGGAAACATAGCCTTGGTTGAGACTTTTATGAATTCCGGGGACCTGGTTCCGCATCGGAATTTCTCATAAAACACGACACTTTGCTGTGCTTACTCGATCACATAAGTTACTGCAGTATATCATATGATATACTTATGAAACCTGCAGGAATTAAGGAATCGGACAAGATTGGGTAGTCGGTTCCGCTCTTATTTGCCCGATTCCCACACCCAATTTCGAAAGCAAGAAACCATGTATTGCAGATATCTAATGAGGAAAGAAAGAAAGGTAGAAAAGGAAAAGGAAAAGAAAGCCGCTTAAGGAAATACAAGATCATATCCGCCCCTTGATTCTGGCATTGATTGTTCCACTGACGGAGGCATTGGGAAGGTTGCCGCTGCCCTTGCCAAGGGAGATCGTTACCGCCGGTGTATCCCCAGGTGGAAATTCGGGCGCAAGGAGATCCATTAGGGGTGGTGGGCGGGAAAAATAGAGGACGCGAGTTGTAGGAGAATAGAGGACGCGAGGTGTGAAGCATGATGATCTCGTGGAAAGGAGAAGTTCGGAGGTGATATATGAATCGGGGGGTTCACGGGCCCGTGGTCTATGAGCTATGACCCCGCACTGGCCCAGCAACCGGGTATACATTTTTCCACCCCTGTCCGAGACGTGGCTCCGATTCGCCAAGCGCTACTCCCTGTGCTTGCCCAATTGGCAACGGGTTGTTCCAACCCACCATATAAGACTCAGAGAGGGTGCCCCCCGAATAAAGAAACGAACATAGCAATGGATCTTTCAAAGAGAGGACAAGAAAGATATATCCTGAGAGGTAATCTCTTTCATAACGTCCCTTAGCTCCTAAAACTATAACTAGTCAATAAATCATTAATAGCTTCCAGTCTAGGGAGAGCAAATGAGATTGCTTTCCGGGTTCAGTTCCTGGATGTTGAATAGGATTCGGAGAGTGAGTGGGAGTAGTGATAGACAGGATTATGCTCAAGCAGAAGATTTGGCCCATGCTCGAGCATTGATCAAGCTCGATCACACCAAAAATTTATGATCGAGCATGATCGTGTCCATAACTAAGTGGGAGTTAGGGAAGAGCTCCATTTCAATGTGGTTAGCTCATATCCGATGCAGAATACGATAAGCTTTACGCACTTGCTTATCTGCTTGTCAAGGAAGGTGGTACGACAGGATCGCCGCCAGTATGAGTTTCCTATTTATAGAAAGATTAAGAGTTCCCATCAATAGTAAGTAAAGAGTGTGCACTCCTGGTTATTGGAGATTGACGATTTTAGGCTGTTCATCATATACGTACCCCCGGTTCTTTCATAAGGTGAAACACAACTACAATATCCCTAAGCAGAGGGTTGCTTCGACAGCGTTCCACTAGTGTTAGATTATCATCATCTAACACTACTTCCCTGCATACCTGATGTGACAATTTCAAACACCGATCCACCGATAATAAAACATGAACACAGTTGATAGTGGAACATCTGTCATACCCTTGGTGATGTATTCGACCTGGGACAGGCGGAATAACTCTACTCTCGGCCATGGAGCCTTCTACCTTGGAGGTGCCTTTGCAAAGTGAAACAGAAGGAAGACCTTAGAGATTGAAAGCGGGAGAGGGATCCTGAATGGGGCGGAAGTTTGTCTAGGGAGATTTTGTGATAATAAGGATATAAGGCGGCTGGTTCTTACTTTTGTTTCTTTAGTTATTGTCTCATCACATTTCTTTCACGGTTCTACACTCATCTCTTGTCTTGCGAAAGTCATTCATGCTTGCGCACGATCTCTTTATTCTTTATGGCTCTCTGATATCTTTTGTCTATCATGGTTGTTCGTATTCATAAAGGTTTTGTGTCGTTTGGTAACTTAGGATTGGATCCACGATGCCCAACTACCAAATAATTGATCAAAACTGGTCATTGCAACCAAATTTGCCAAGGGCAGCATCATTGTCCTGCCATGCCTTTTAATGCTTGAGTACTACAGGATAACATCTAGCGAGAACTTTTACATGACCCTCGATTGGCTCTTCCATCGCTGTGAACCTTAAATTTTCCATCAATTTTGAGCGCCACACAGGGTTCGCTTGCAGAATTCAGCGACGCAGCAAAACCGCGAGCAACAGGAACCGAGTCTATGAAGACTACACTGGCATGTTAATCAGAATCACTTTACCGGGAAATTTTTCTTTCTCTTATCATGGTATCGTAAGGTGGGGTGTAGGGTACTTGACCTCTTATTTCTTGGATTGCATCGACAGCTTCAAAAAATATAAAAAAATAGGAACCAACAAATAGTGTTGTGCATGAGCCGAGCAGACTCGAGCCGTTCGAGCCTGGGGGGGCCTCGAGCGTGCTCGTGTCTCTTGGCCGCTCGAGCCGGCTCGAACAGGTGTCCACGAGCCGACTCGAGTCTCTTGCTATATCCCTTGAACCGCTGAGACTTTCTAGTCCAGATTGCAATCTGGAATACTAGCCTATTAGAGTAATCAGGATAGGGTGAACTCTAGGTCCTTGAATGGCGGTAGTGCTCAGAACACCACAAAAGGTACACAGCTCATCATGGCCATGACACGAATGACTTAAAGTAGGGTTGCCGTAGTAGATGAAGTCACGATTACTTGAATAGGCTAGTATTCCAGATTGCAATCTGGACTGGAAAGTCTCAGCGGTTCAAGGGATACAATTGTTGGTTGTTTTGAGTGATAATCGTAGTGTGTACTAGACGTTGTTTTGAGTATCCGGGATCTTGGCGCTGGTTTGTATGGGTTTTGGCGCCAAGCTGTCGAAATACTAAAAAACACGTCTTGTAGAGGTATCGTGTCTTGGCGGCTCGAGCCCTCGAGTCTAGGTACTACTTGGGCTCATGCACAACACTACCTACGAAGATGTTTGGCCTCGACATTCACAAAATCTATCTGAACTAACTCACATGGATAGTGGCCTGTTCGGTTGCTACTAGCAGACGACACACTGAGATTAAAAGGTTGCTCGCTAACTGGGTTGGAATTGAAGGAAGAAGAGCAAGTACTGGAGCAAGAGTTTATAGAGGGATCATCTGGTGATTTTTTAGCAGTATGCAGAGGAACTTCTAGGTGGACATCAATCAGGAGCACGGGAATAACGGAGGGGGCTTCTCCAATTGATTCTAATGTGTTGTATTGTACAATAAATCACTGACCAAAAACCACAGGACAAATTACAATTTAACAAATGACGGAACTATGGAAATGATGACTAGAAACATCGCTATAGGGCCAGGTCTAGCCGGAACTCCAAAAAACACGAATCGAAGGGCAGATCAATAGCAAAGAGTCAGAAGAAACTATAAAAATGTGGTTATAAAAGGAAATTTAGATATGGATAGACAGAGGTCTTTCTTGTGCCAATCGCATAAGGCTAACTTAGCAAAAGAAAAAGGGAAAAAAATGGTCGGACCCAGGGATCCGAATAGTGGGACTGGTCGAGTCTTGGAGGCACGACCAGAGTGCCCCCTCTTGTTGATGTTGAGGACTGGACCCGACTAACTTGGGTGGTCTGGTCCAGTTTGGACTAGTCCCACACCAGTCTTTACAAAAGATGGCATGAGAGTCAGAATGGCACCCAGGCCAACATTCACCAAGAATTGATGTAGCGATAGAAGGATTTTAAAGCCGCTTGCCATGGTATAAATCAACAGGCCCACAATACAAGTTGATAGAACATCCTGGAGAGGATAGCATGTTGTGGAAATGCAATTACCCGATGGACAAGTCGCATTGAATACCCGTATTGTAGCATCTGGTCATGTAATATCACTCACTTAATGCACCAAAAATAGTTTGATATGTGGGAAACTTTTTCTGCCCCCCCTAATCAAAGTGATAAACTGTGACCATGGTATAATCCATGGAAACAATAAGTTTTATTCAGAAAAGGGTTATTTGAAAGTAATATATTGTGATAAAAGTAGCAGGTGCAATTGCTAGGCGGGCCTGGTTGGACTGGTCCTCGTCAAGTCGGTTTCAGTAATCCTGGCTGTCCAGTCGGTCTAATTTCGACCATGAGAGTAGACTTGACTTTCGACCGGACTAGCCTGTCTGGTCTAGTCTTCCGCCGACCATTCGGACCCCTAGTCGGACCTGACCTGGAAAGACAACTCCCGCGTCCGAGTGCGAGGCTCGATTATGGGAGTTCTCCTTGTATGCGAGGAAAGCTTAATGACAAATGCAGGTACTGATAACCTAGTATGTATTGGGCACAAGTGGTGAAGTTGAGCTGGAATCTTTAGGATATGTATCGGATTTCTGTGTAAGGTGTGACGCCTTGAGGGGGAACAAGGAAAACACTAAAGGAATGACTGAGTAGAGTTCGTTACGGGGCCTCCAGGGCTCCGAAAATGCTGCCCCATGGCCATTTTCCCTATCCCGCCCTGCTCAATGGCCTGCGGGCGGGGGGTATTATTTGGCATTCGCTGCCCCTGTCCCCCCCACAGGCCCCCGCCCTGCCCACTCCGCAAACGGGTCTCCATTAAAGATTGATGGTGACAAACGGGACCCTGTCCAGGGAATTAGTGCGGGTGGGACCCGGACAGGGGTGGGGAGGGGTAACCCAAACATATCCCCGCCAGGCCTGTGTAAGGGTGGGGCCTGGCGAGTGAAAATCCGCCCCGCCCTGCCCCATAACGAACACTCGCACTCAGGGTTCACTTTATTCAACACTATAATGTCATGCGCAACGAACAGAGATTCCAGCGGCCTAGCAATACGGAACTTGTATTGGTACGAACAATTTGGATAGAGAAAAGTTATTATAGAAGCAAGAAGAGACAATCAAATTGTATGTGGTACTGAATGACTTCAACAAAGAGTAGAAATACCAAGTGAATAGAAAGTGAATGCGATGACATGCTGATAACAAGCGAACAAAGGGAAGAACAGGCCCTCTTATATCCTCCAAGAGACAATGACTTTCCTCCACAGCACACTCCCCACGCATGCCATATTTTAGATCAGTTTCTTCCTGAGAGTCCTCCTTTCCTACTGCTCAGCCGAATCCGATCCGAGGTGAAAACACAAGCCCCGAGGATATTGTTAACAAGCTTGCTGAACACTGAGTGCATAGCCGCGGATGCTGTTGTTCGGCTATGATGATGGTTCGTGTTTCATTGTAGATGAATAGACGTTTAATGCTGTCGCACTCTATAGGCAGGGTTGATGTTGCAGACTGGTATGAGGTTGATAGTCATGAGACAACTTTCGAAGACATAGTGTGTAACAGGTCTTGGAGGTAATGTTCCCAATCCAACGCGCATGGGAATATATGTCGGGTTGGAACAACCCATTGCCAATTGGGCAAAGCTCCGGCGAACTGGATGGAGGTCATGGAGGAACACTCACCTGGATGCTCGGAGGTCATAGCTCATCACGCACGGACTCAGGTGCCTCCAGCACATATACAACCACCAACTCCCGGAATTCAGAACCTCAATGCTCGCTACCTCTCGCATTCTCGTCTTCAAGCTCGCTACAGCTCGCATTTTTTGTTACCCACCCACCACCCCTAAATCTCCCACTGCGCCCTCATTGTCACCTCGGGATCTATCGGTGCCAACGATCTTGTGCGACAAGGGCAGCGAGACTCCCCCACCGCCTCCGCCAGTGGAAATTTCGAACAAGGTTGATTGATGGAATATATCATTTGAATGGTTTCGGTTTTCTTACTTCTCTGTACTCATCAGGCTTTTATTCTTTCATATTGGTTATTATCTCAATGTATCTGTTTGGCTTTGAAAAATTGGATGAAAATGGTGAGCAGTCCAGAACGATCCACATTCAACACAGTTGTGGGGAAGTCATTAACCGGGGACGTTGAAGTCGGGTCCTTGAGATACGGTGCCTGCTCCTGCTCTTCCGAGTGTGCTGGGAGTGAAAGTTGGCCATTCAAATCTATAATCTCGGAATGAGGGTCTTGGGAGGGAGGGGAGTTGTATCATCAGAGACTCCTCCATTGGTTGGACAGGTGGAGGGAGGAATGCATGGCCACCGCGACTTGCTATATCGGAATTGACGTGTCCCAGTTCCAGGGGGATGTCCATAGCTCGATCGTGTCTTTTGGGGAGTGCCGACGGCTGTGGGGCTTGGTTCTGATCACCTGGGATAGCTGTGCGGAGATCGTTCCGTTCAAGAAACATATTTACTACACTGTGGTGCTGGTTCGGAACCTCCCAGGGGGGAAAGGCGTCTGGCCATCGGTGGGTTCTACAGCTTAGGGTTGATTGTTCCTTCGTTCCAAAAGGATCTTTACTACCCCCTTGTGTCCCAACATCCAACGAGAGTGGTGTCCGGCCATTAATAGTGATTGACTCGATCATAGACTGCTCGATCAGCCTGGATCATAGGGGTCCCTCGATCAGATCATGATTGAGCAGAAAATCCATGATCCGATCGATTTGCTCGATGATGAATACTGCTCGATCATGCTCGACCATCATCTGGTATACTCGAGCATCTTGGATCATGACTGATCACTCTACTCATCTTAGTGATTGTGTGATACTTTGAACCTATACAAAGGGAGTCTACCGGCACACTAGATACCAATTCTTTCGGCCAGACTTTACGCCGTTAGTCCTTTCACAATTTTACTTTTATTAGTTAAATCAAATATTATTGAATCACTGAAAAATGGATCATACTCGAGTATAGTCGACTATGCTCGACTATGCTCGAGCAGTGGCCATGATCGATCACTCGATCAGGGTCCCCGCGATCATGATCGTGTCCATCACTAAGCAATAGTCGGGGTGGAGAGGGGGTAAGTAGTGGACATACCCATGAAGGAGTTTTCAGAATTGAACAAGACGAGATTATGGCCCACCTCATTTGCGACAAAAGCGAATGAGAATGCCAAGTCTTTCTTGGTATTGCCTTTAGAAACTACTTCCATTTGGAGTTGTAGGAAGAAGCGCAGATCGCAGAATGTCGAGCCGCTAGTATTAAACGCAATTGGCGTACCTTGTTCATCGAAGTAGATGCACTTGCAGGTGGTCCTGGGGGGGTGCATCCTAGTTTTGTTCTGCCCTTTGGAAAATGAATTGATTGGGGCGTGGTTTTTGCTGAAAAAATCCCCCACCCTCACTCTCTTATCGATAAACAGTCTGAGCCCCGCATCGGAATTTCCCCCGAAGGTGAACCGTGGCTCGGCCTTTTTCTACTGATTAGAACTAAAATATCAAAAGCTAGCACGGTAATCATACCGAGAATCACGCTAGTTCTTCTACTCCTTAACTTAGGGCTTGGACAATGTTACCCGCTATTCCCTGAAGACGAGTGGCTGCGGTCCCGCCGTGTCCTTGTTGGGATGTGTCTTGATGATACCCTGTAATAGCTCTCTGAAATGCTTGGTATCGCCAACATGCTCCCCAGTTTGTGTCGTCCTCCAGTTGAGCGAGGTGAGGTAGCTTCTTAAATCAATGTTCCTATCACCGGTAACCGAATCACCGGCAGATCTATCGAGTCTTGTCACTGCCACCTTTTTTCCTCGCCTTCCAAATATCTCAGAAGTTCGTCATGGTCCCATTCCTCAAAAAGGGAGAAACCGTAGGGGTACCTTCATCCTGGACAGAAGTCTCGACCTGTGAACCAGAAGCATTGATATATACGGAATCTGGGGTAGTGTAGAAATTCTGTCTCATGGAGTGTCTCGCTCTCATAGATACCCTACTTTAGGTAAGTTCGTCTAAATGTCAACGGTAATGGTTTCTAGTCCTCTTTTCGCGTGCGCGAGTCGGTACAGGATTTTCAGATCCTTACGTTCATACTCTTAGCTTTAGGTTTCCCGCGGGCTTCTCTATACTATGACGAAGGACTCGGTAAAGTAGTCTCGCGCAAAAGCGGATGGTAAACCACACAAGCTCACTTTCGTTAGGAATCTCATTGATAACAGGGTTCTGAATGGTCGGCGGAAGACTAGTAGCTAGTCCAGTCAGAAAGTAAAGTCTAGTCTAATAGTAGGAATTAGACCGACTAGACAGTCAGGATTATCGAAACCGACTCGACCAGGACCGGTCCGACCAAGCCCGCCAAGCAATACGATATGCTATTTTTATCGAAATATATTACGTTCAAATAAAGTTTTTCTTAATTAAACTTATTGTTTCCATGGATTATACGGTGGAGATAGTGCCCCACCTAGATTAGGGCTGGTGAAAATTAGTTCTTATTATAAGTATTGAACTTTTCTTCGTGGACTAAGTGAGTGATATTTCATGACCAGGTACCACAATACCGGTATTCGATGCAACTTATCCATCGGGGAATCGCATTTCCACCACATGCTATCCTCTCCTGAATACTCTATCAACTTGTATTGAGGGGCTGTTTGTTTATAAAGTGACAAGTAGCTGTAGGATCCTACTCTAGCTATACTTCTATGCTTAGCGAATGTTGAATTGGGTGCCATTCCGACTATCTTGCGAGCCCCTATAAAGACCGGTCTGGGACCAGTCCAAACAAGACCGGACCACCCAAGTTAGTCGGGTCCAGTCATCGACATCAACCAGGACTGACCAGCCTGGTCCTGCCTCCAAGACTCGACCAGGCTGACTATTCGGAACCCTGATTGATAATAACTTGTTAATGATATTGATACGGGAAAAACCTACTCCCCCCCTCTAATTCCCCGTCTTTCCACCACACCTGCTGCTCACCTCCAGGGGACTTAATGGTACCCACCCGGCGGCGAATATCCGTGTCAGGTTCCTGGTGCACTTTCTTCTCTAGGGTTTCGACATACAAGGCGGAGGTCATGAAAGTGTGCATAACACCCTCGAGCTCTACCTGCTGTTCTACCGTCTGCTATGCGACGCTAACCACAGACCGAATTTCCCTTCAATAGCCATGACCCTCTGTTTCAGAGTAGCGACCGGCGCAACCCCCGGCTCTACAATTGAAACCCGGCCCCTAAATGTGGAACCTCAGCAACGCTCTCGCGATTGGCCTCAACCTGCCCCTCGACCGCAGCCACCCATCTGAACCCCCTCTACTAATCCTGTACCTGCTGTTGAATTTTTTGTTAATCATTGGTGCTCACTCTAACCTTTCTCCGGGCTACGCGCACTCAGTGTTCCCAAGCGCCCCGTCCGCCCTGTAGGCACCGCCAGGACTGCAGTCCCGGGCATCCCGGGCGTCTGTCTCAAGCTGTAGGTCAAGAGCGTCCGTCCTCTGGGAAAGACTATTGTCTAAGAGGTGACTGTAGGGCCCTACAGTCCTCGACGTATCGGTAACTCCCGAATCGTACCTGCAGTCCTCACCCGTAATCTGCAGTCCTCACCCGTCTTCTGCAGTCCTCGTCCGTCTTCTGCGGTCCTCGCCCGTTATCTGCAGTCCTGGCCAATTACCTGTAGGGCCCGCCCATCATCCGGAGTTACCCGGAAATTGCGCCACCTGAGACACCTGCACTCCCCGCCAGTCCGTCCCGGGCTGTCGTCTGGACGGACGCCAAGATACCCGTCCGTCCCGGGCGCCCTTTCAGGTACTGCCGCCCGTCTCGTCCGGACCCAAAGACGGACGGACTGGACGCTTGGGAACACTGCGCGCACTTCCCTTCTCTGTTAGAATATGCCGGAAGGAAACCGGAGGATTCGCAGTTGAGTCGGGCACTGAGTGAAAAGTGAGAAGCGGGGTAAACGCCCTGTTAAAGCAGTGAAGAAAAAGAGGGGAAAGATGGGTAAGAGGATGGCATGAGAAGCGACAGAAATCCCATGATTGTGTTTGGAATACTCTTGGAAGAGGAGTTCATGCTTTGTATTTAAGTCCCCTATCACGGGCGATTGGTGAAGAAGCAAGCTAGTGAATAGTCCATCTTTATATACTACATTCTTTCTCCTTGAAAAGAGCATCTTGATACACGATCGGTATCTATCCTCAATTTTAAGAACATAGGAGCCCTCTTGCGGGCAGCGATCGGTTCTTCAAGAGAAGGGCCCCCTACAAAATGACAAACCGGGTGGTGACTTGGTGAAGGGTGTTCCACATATCTCCTACCAGCGGCTCAAGGGTGCCAATCTGAATTCCAACCGTGGTAACCCGCTGTTTGGTAGCTCCAATCCGTTTAGCCATGGGGCCCTCACCCTCCTCGGAGTGTCCCAACAGCCGTTCAACCGTTTCCACTTGCGGTATGAAAAAGCCCCCCGTTGTTAGACATTGGGGGGTTCTGGGTTTGGATCAGCGGCTGGGTGGTGGTGCAGGAAAGGGTTGATAAAGAGAAAAATCAGCGTTGGCTCGCGATCTCTAAGCTTGCGGGTGTGCAGTTGTTGTGAGTGGTAGGTGGATGCAGTTCCTCGCAGGGTTCCGAATAGTCCGACCGGTCAAGTCTTGGAGGCGGGACCGGGTTGGCCAGTCCTGGTGATAGCGATGACTGGACCCGACTAACTTGGGTGGTCCGGTCCGGTTTGAACTGGTCCCAGACCAGTCTTTTCAAAAGATCGCATGAGTCTGAATGGCACCAAGCCAAACACTTGCTAAGAATAGGAGTATAGCTATAGTAGGATCTTAAAGTCGCTTGTCACGCTATGAATCAACAGCCCCTCAATACAAGTTGATAGAATATCCTGGAGAAGATAATATGCAGTGGAAATACGATTACCTGATGGATAAGTCGCATCCAATACAGGTATTGTTGCATGTGGTCATGTAATATCACTCACTTAGTAAACCAAAAATAGTTCAATACTCGAGAACCTATTTTCGCCACCCCTAATCTAAGCGAGACACTATCTCCACCATATAATTCATGGAAACAATAAGTTTAATTAGGAAAGGCTTTATTTGAACGTAATATATAGTGATAAAAATAGCATATCCTATTGCTTGGCAGGCCTGGTCAGATCAGTCTTGGTCAAGTTGGTTTCCATGATCCCGACTGCCCAGTCGGTCTAATTTCCACCATTGGACTAGACTTGACTTTCGACCTGACTAGCTAGTCCAGTCCAGTCTTCCGCCGACCATTCGGAACCCTGGTTCCTCGCTTGACAAGGGGGTGGAATGTCTTCCGTCCTTCACTCTTGCTGGTTGGGAAAGTTGCAGAAATGAACGAAAGTGAAAAGGGATATCGTCTCTCCTATGCTTAGCTCTGTTAAAAATCACGGGTGATCAGTCCATAGAGCAGTTTCCTTTGTCACACATAATCAAGGAAGGCGGAGGACGGGGTCTACCTGGTCATGTACTATATATGAGGATTCGGATGAATGGCCGGCAACTAGTGTCTGAGTATAAAGCAAGCAGGCACCGGAGGGTACAGCGGAGCTGGAATCGGAAGGATGCGCGGGATGGGTACCGGAATGATTTCCGGATGTTAGAACATTGGAGACAACTCTCGTATTTTGTACTATATAAACCCTCTGTATCGACGTAGATAGAACCGTAAGAAAGATAGCTAGATACAAATCCGCAGAATATACAGACTTCTTCTCTTTGGCTTCTTTGTCCTTCTTCATCTGCCCAGACCGTTCCACCTCCGTCCAGATCTCATAACAATAAGCTCTCTCTTGTCATGCGAGTATAGTGATGGCCACGATCATGATGGAGCAGATCACGGAGGGTATGCTCGATCATGATCTGATCGAGGGACCCCATGATCGAATGATCGATCAAAAGGGTAGGTCCTGATCGAGTGATCGATCATGGCCACCGCTCGAGCATCACCGAGTATGGTCGATTATCGTCGACTATGCTCGAGTATGATCGATTTTGTTTTGTATCTATTAAGTAGGAAATATTCACTCAATATGGATTACCAGCATTTACACCCGTGTTATAACAAGAACAGAAGACCCCTACCCTATCGTTCACTTAGGTATCATAGTAGTTTTCTGTCTGATCTAGAGTGATTGGTATATAAGTTCATCGCATCACCAATTAATAAGGTTGTGTTGGAAAAGTGATTACGTATTGGCCACAAAACTCACCGCACTTGTTCTATTCTACCTTTACCAAGGTTAGCCAGTAACGTTAATGTTTGCTTCTCTCTTCCGTCACCATAGTTTTCCCTCTTCATGTCTTTCTTTTGCTGTTCTTTACACTTAATTGCGATACGAATCTCTTCTTGTGTTCGCGATATTTCCAACAGGTTACAAGAGTGATTGGTCATGATTCAAGATGCTCGAGTATACTCGATGATAGTCGAGCACGATCGAGTAGTACCCATGATCGAGGGACCCCTATGATCGGGGCTGATCGAGCAGACTATAATCGAGCAAAACTCGATCATGATCTGATCGTGGCCATCACTATGCGAGTTCTAGAAATGGGTGGATGGGATAACGCAATGTAATCGGTTCCGGTCCTGGCCTAGGATAGACTACCCGTTGCGAACTCGGAGAGGAATATAGGGCCCCAGGATGTAAGCCTGTTTCCGTGTTTGACCATCCAACCAAAAGAATATACTGAGACTAAGTTCATAAACACCATCATTCAAACTTCTCAATCACTAGAACAAACTGTTGTCGGCCGTGGTCACTGCTTTTTTGTGAGGCAGAAAAGGAAGTGAATTCAGTTAGTGGATAAAAGGATGACGGTAGGTATCGGCATGAATCAGGAGGCAATCAAGTATTTTTGACAAGAGAGAACACAACGGAAGGTCACTCTTAGCAATTCATATCCACAGCAGATTTCGATTCTCAGGCCTGTTTAAAGACAAACTTAGAGAAAATGAGTTGCAGTTGCGCGGCCGCATAACTTTGTATGCAGGTTTTTGGACTTGGACGGCGAAACGATACAAGGCGAAAGGTAACGAAAACGCCAAGGAACTCACGCCTAAACAATCGCACTCTGGAGCGGGGAAAATCTCCTCACCTAATAACAACCACAGTCTCTCGCTCAATGACACCGCGATGATCGATGCTCTACCCTCTAACTAACTGACTAACTAACTAACTAAGGGCGATCACAGGAGTATATGTCAATCACGGGGACATCATATCTATCCATGAGGAACCACACTACTTCAGGTGAGTCTCTCCTTCCCCCGTCAACTCTCCCGGCTAACCAAAAGGAAAACAAACACTCCCACCTCCGGGCTTCAAGATCTTTCACGCTGGCCTTACAGTGCTTCCTCTTTTCTCCTGGGTTTTCTGCCGGCTTTCCCGAAAGCTGCACCATCCTAAAACTACCGCGCATGCCTGCACCTGGAATGCTTTCCCAAACGTACAAACCAAATTCCCAAAGCAGGAGCCATATGTGTGAATCTTCATATCTGAAGCCACTCCCGAAAGATGTCTGAACAAAGGAAGTATCGTTAGAGTATGGCAAGTAGCAACATTTTCAACTAGGTATCATAGCTTAACGACCTTAGGGGTTGAGAAATTAAACCCCCTTGCAGCGAAGATTTTCCATGGGCTGTCAGACCCGGCCAAGAGGAGGAAGTATTTTAAAATGTTTTCAAAACCCTCATGACTTAGCTTCAGGGTGCATTTGTGATGTTTATGCCCTTAATAAAATTTCTTGCACTCGACATATACCATTTTTCGGTAACCTGGGAAATGATAGTCGTGACGTGTTTCCCAACTCGACATCACAAGGGAAATGAAAACCCTGTCAGCACGGAAGAAAAAAAACCTCGACTGACGTAGCTTCGGAATGTACTCAAATTTAAAAGTAGAAAGCCGAACCCACATTCCCACCAATCTACACTCAATCACACCACGGCCGCAACCAAGCTTCCTTTCCTGGACTCCCAGATCTGTGTACTCGGGTTACCAAGAAAATACTACCAGATTGCAAACAAAACAAGACCAACAGGATAACAGCGTCCATTGCCTTCACAAAATGCCTGATTGGAAGAACTCACTGCCGATTGGGAAAAGAGTATGGTGTAGCGCTCAATGTTAGAGGTGATGTAGCAGTAGGTATCCTTGGGGAACCAAGGTTTGAAAAACACCGGCCAGATGCCTGTGTACTGAAGAACTAAGCAGCAGGAATGGGGAGCGTGAATACAACCATTCAATTGTAATTTGAACCTCTTGAGAAACAAGGGGCAGGGATGGAAATGGAGGGAAGATAAATACCAAAGCCCCAACTGAAACTAGAAAACACTGACATCAAAGTCTATGCTGATCCAGTGTTGACAAGTATCAAGTCCATCAGTCATGTGGTCCAGTTGAGATAGCGGGCAGTTCCGCAAAGGGTGCACGGGAGAGACTGGCTTCGGTCCCGTCCCGTCTTTTCCGAAACTTGCCCGGCACCCCGACGCAAAGGACTATACCCCCGCCGTCCCCCGTGAAACCTTTTTCATGTTTGGCTGGGAAATGTGTCATCACCGCTCGGGAACCAGTAAGAAATCCCTGGCCAGATTGCTTACGTCGTCATATATTCCTCAACACCCTGAATGTCTTGCAATATGGAGACTGCAAGATGGGTATGTGATTATGTGTGTATCCCAGGCATGTCCTAACACATGAAACTCATAGCTTTATAAGGTCGACCACTAAAGCAGAGCATAAAATGAATGTAAAACGAAAGAATAAAAGTACACATCAATTTCCGACAACAGAGGAAGAACGAAGACCAAGTGAATAGAACTCCAGTTCCTTCAAGGTGCTTTCCATCCGATTCACATTAGAGTTAATCCCACCAGTGAAAATACCAGGGTTCTGCTTGATGTGCTTCCCTTACCATATATCATAGGAAGATATCCACTCCAATTTATCTCTACAAGATAGCATTTGCTTTCTTTAGATATTATTCGACGAATTTCCGTATCTGATCGGGGAGGGTGTAAGGAAACGTGGTCGATAGGATTAATACATAGTCCCCCCCAGTCCCCCGCAGTCCCCTGCAATCCCCCATGCTAATTTTTCTTACCTTGCAGGGCCGCCGCCCTGCCCAACGACACCCTTCCTAAGGTTTCCAGGAGTGGTGTGGACCGCATTTTGCCGTTCCGTCTAGTCCATGGCTCTTGGAAGTCCCTCCGCGGGGCCCTATAGAGGCCCTGGACCTTTGGGAGCAGTGTGTATGGCGAGTTTATCGGTCAGGGTGAAAGTGAAGGGGTATACGAGCGGATATATGGTAATGGTTTTAAGAGAGTTTTAAGTAAGTATCGCGATAGGAGCTATTTCCGAAGGGCGTAAATTGTATTTGGGTGAGTTACTGGAAGAACTATGCTTGGGGTATCATACATTCGAAGCATCCACCACCAGACACCTAGCGGACTTGCCAGTTTCCTGCCGAATTACCCTCTCCCCGACAAGCTTTCTACACCACAAGCTTTCTAATGACCACCAAATCAACCGACAACCAAATCGACAAACAAACAACCACCCAGCACTAAACAAACCACAGCCCACACATACCCCCCGTCTAAAGCCTCATGTTCGTGAGGACTGCTTGGTGGTAATGCCAGCGAAGTAGTTGTTCGGCCGGCCTGTCGTCTTGTTGTAGCAAGGCAGCATCGAGATAGCGGCCACCATAGGCAGGCCAGCCAGGGAAGAAGCGTACCACTCTGAAATTATCCTATAATACAATTAGTAGAGGTAAATGTAGGGAAACTGGAGAAATATTTACGTCGGGGTTGATCGATATCGTGTAAGAGTCAAAAAGATCATGAGCGGTATTCGTGAGCAGTAACCCATTTTGCACCGAGTTTATGGTGCCGTCAGTTCGAGGTGGTAGGGTGATCCAATGCCAATACGCCTCGTCCTCCCAGAGCCTTTCGTGCGCAAGCGGGAAAATATGCGCTGCCTGAAAACCATGCCAGAGCCCACTCGCCGGCCCGGTTTCCGAAACCTCACCCGTAATGACACATCTACGATCCCTCATACGGACGGTACGAGGAAACTCGGTAATTCGTCTTCCCGCTGCAACAGGTCGGAGGGTTGCCACCAAAGCTTCGTCATTGATAGCCAGTGAACCAATGGTATCGATAAAGTAATTTCCATTCTTGAGTACATTATTGTCCCTTGGTACTATCAATCCACTTTCATATCGAAGTGTAAAGGAATGATCAATGACAAATGTTATTCCAATCATTGCATGGAAAGTGAGGTTTGTCATATCAGGAGTAGCGCATAAACCGGCCAGAAGGGTCTCCGGGGCTCCGACTCGATAAATGTGTATTGTGTGCCAAAAGGAGCGGGGATTGTTGGCCATTTTGTGACCGATTGAATGGGGATGTTTTTGTTATGAAAGTTGAGTTCAAGAAAGCTAGGGCGGGGTGGAGATTTGTTTGACGAGTATTGGGCGGGGAGGAAGTTAAAGCTCTTGGGGTGCAGCGTAATCCAAAGAAACAGAGTTTGAAGCGTCGGAATGAGTTTGCTAAGCGAGCAGGGGTTGTGAGAAATACGTCAGGCCAAACTTACGCCCTGTTCGGTTGTGATGGGACGGTTTCCGTCGGGCGACCGATTCTGCTCTGAAAATGACCTTCTCTCAGATTTAAAACGGTCATCTATAAGACATAACGGAACAATCCCATCACAATCGAACAGGGCCTTTGGCTTTTACCACTCCTAAGGGCAGAACATTTACTCTCTCGGAGAATTCTCTGCACCAGTATTACTGACCGGGGCATGCGCTAACGCTCTATTCAAACCCTATGAGTTAGCCTAAAGTTATGCAAAGATTGGTGAGCCCAGGGGCGGCGGGGACTGAACGAGGCTGAGTATGGATCAGTATTAGATCTCAGTGTGGATCAATTAGCAGAAAGCTAAAGCTAAATCATCTGACATTAGTATTCTTGCTAATACCTGCCTCGTTAAGCACTCCTCTTTTCCTCAAAACTTCACCTAGGCTTGTATTTTTTTAACGTCTTCCATGCCATAGCGAGTGCCCAGCATAGTGAGCCATCGGGAAGTTTAGGCAACGTGAGTGGCCAAACCCTGTCCAGATTTAAATAGTGGCTAGTATTTGGGTGGATGGCTCGCTATACTGGGCGCTGGTTATGGCATTGAAGACATTGGAATTAAAGTCATTGGAGAGTGTCGTACTTGACAGCAACGCCGTTGGGCCTTTAATCAGTCCTGCATCTGGAAAGTCATCATATTGCTCTATTTCTACTCAGAACACAATGTCTTATTTTGAGTGATAGTATGACAGAAAGTATGAATATTTCTAGCAATCCATTAGACTAATCGGGACATAGGAATCGAAATGATAATAAGAGCCATGTTAATATATGTTGTGTCTACTGTCAGTTACAAGTAGAGCAACCTCGGTGCATCAAAAAATAAAACAATTAAGACAGCAACACTATATTTTCCTTTGATTGATACAGTAATATTATATTACACTCCTGTCCAAAAAGATCACCTGGATCTAAAATCTCTCCAATCCGGATTAGTGGCCAACCAAAGTATCGATACTCTACCTAGTAAATGGTAAACCTCAGCCAACAACCAGGAGATGACACCCTGGCATCACAGCAGCGGAACCACCAGGCTCTATGAACTGAACCCTGAAATTGTTTCATTACTGGAACTTAGGCTGCTAGGGGAATAGATCATACAAAAGAGAGGGCTGGCTCCATCCATTGTTGGAGTGATTGAGTGGCACTACAGGCGAGCCTGGGTAGAAGCTGATCTCCTGTCTTACACCAAAGATCTCATGCATTTTTGGTAAGTGGAAAGTGCAGTTCTAGATAATCCCGATTCTTACCCAGGTTTGAAGATATTAAATAGTGAAATTAATTGTTCATTCAGGTGAGATGAGCTAGGTCGAATATAGCCCAATATATGAAAACCGACTCATGCGCGGATAGTGAAACTAGCCGTCTTCAAAGGTACGCGGTGGGCACAGCGCTAAGACTCACACCCGACATTCTTGGAGACACCCTCAAAAGCGCGCGCTATCTGAGCCTTCAACTCCTATCACTCATGCAAGGATTAGTCTATGCAAGATTTCTCTCCAGGGTTCTGAATAGTCCGACTGGTCTGGTCTTGAGGACAGGACAGTTTAGTCGGTCCTCCTTGATGCAAGTCTTCCAATGGCTCCGGGCTTCATTGGGCCGGCCCGGGCGCTTGGTTGGGCCGGGCTGGGCCCATTGGGCTGAGCTCAACTTTGGATGGGCTTGGGCTGGGTTGGGCCTGGAGGTGCCAAGCCCGGGTAACCCGGCGGGCCTAGTGAATGTTTTGTCTCGCCTTCCTGACTTTGACCATGACAATTCTTCAAGTCATTGTCACCCCAGAAACCAGAATCTGAGCACACAAAATTTGGGAATGGATTTCCCTTCAGCAGCTAGGTCCTAGCAGACGCGTGTTCAAATGGCGATTGAATAGTGAAAAGCGAGAAGGAAAAGTGATTAGAGCTTTTCAATGGTTCGAGTCAGTCATTCTAGGCATTTGTTTGATGGGAAAAAGAGCAGCTTCTGCTTGAGAGTATACAAGGTCTGTTCTTTTTACAATCTACTTGACTGACCCCCCTCCGTTCTTTCCATTCCCTAGCCTTCCTCATACCCTTGAGTATATACCAAATACGAAACAATGAGCTTTTGTTCTAATATCAGTGGTATGGTTTCAAGAAAGAAACGCAAGCATCAGTTTCGGTCATCTTGGGTATTGGGACCTCCGGAGTCACCTAATGGAAAGTTAGTTATTGTTGATAATATCGAGTAAGTCTTCAACCCTGGAATATTCTGCTAATGAAGTCATATCTAATGATTTATATCAAATGAATTAGGTACTGGCAATCCATACGCTGTGCCCAGAGGTACCAAAAGTCCAATGGTACCAGAAACCCTGCCACCCACCTCGTACGCCTTCATTCAATCCACGAAGACGATCCGCCAAAGACCAAACATTTAAAGCAAGCTCAACTTTTCCTATTATCCATTTTGTATTCTAATACTAATTTCACACCAATGTTAATATATAATATTTAATTCATTTTCTTATATGGGCCGGCCCACTGGGCCCATTGGGCTAACCCGGGCTTTCGTTTCTTGGGCCGGGTTGGGCTGGCCCTTTTTGGACCCGGGTTGGCCCATTGGAAGGCTTGCCTTGATGTGAACGACTAGACCAGCCTAGTTCAAGTGGTTAGGTCTGGTCCCAGACCAGTCTCTATAAAAGGATTGCAACATACTATTATAATGGAACTCATATAGGATAAATACAGGTTTTGAAAAGAAAAAGATCTACATTTTACAATCGGAAAGAAATCATCCTTACTTCTATATGGCTACCTCCGTTGGGAGTCCTTGATGCTACTTAGCATGCTCAGGTATCACATAGCAGCAGAATATCAAGTTCTGCTTATGCCTAGATCATTAATACAAACGCTTCACATATGCGTGCCGGAAACCTGTGATGCTGCTCAGCATGCTCTCTCTATCGGGCACGCCCACAGCTTATCCCATGATTGCTGGGACAAGGAAGCCCCGACCTGTGCTCTGGATTGACAGACCGGTTGGGAGCAAGCTCCTGGATCCTGTCGGCGTGCTCAGCATACTCGGGGGTGTGCATGGGTGATTGGATAGACAAGGGTCAGAAGTGGATGTATTAACATACATTTTCTGACCCCTGTCCGTCCAATCGCCCTCGCACACCTCCGTGCAGGGGCAGCGTATCCTGCTATCGTTCAACAAACCTCCGGTAATGCGTTTGGGATCGGCGCTGCACGGGAAGGATATCGGTAGGAGAATCTGACGCATGGAGGCTATTGTGGGAGCCGAAGTTTTCTTTCTGACATTTGTTCTTTCTTGTATTAGCATGATAGTTCTTGGCGGAAGGGAAAGGGGAACACGCGTGGAAGAAAGAGGGACACGCGTGGAAGAAGGGACATGCATGGAAGAGAATATATCTCTATCACGATTGGCGGAAGGATGAGAGGACTTTTCTGCTTTACATATACTCCTGTCTGTATTAGTCCCCAGCAAATTTCCTATCTACCAATTGTGACAGAGGAAATCCAGGTGTGGTTGAGGAGGAGGTGACTTAACCGCCGGAAGTTGAGCACTTTTGAACTAGGCTAGGGGCCCGTTTACCTATAGACGGCCGTCTAGCAACCAGAGGCAGTGCCGACCGTCAAAGAAAGTCAGTTATGTAAACGGGCTTTCAGTTATATACTAGACAGTATATTGGCTGGGCATGCGACAATTCTGTTTTCTTTACATACATTCAACTGTCTGTCTCTTGCTAAAAATTAAATTTGTAATAATTGTTGTACTAGACGGTGGCGTCTCAAGCGTTATCTGGTACACTGCGTGAAAGTGTTTGACAAATTTTCCACGGTCCTAGATTCTTGTAGTTAGAGCGTCAGAAAGTTCCGTTGCCTACTCTAGCTAAACGCCATCTACTTTGCCGCACACTCCCCCACTGTCAAGCCCCGCTTAACGGTGGGCATCGTTTCAGGCTTTTAGACGGACGTCTATAGGTAAACGGGCCCTAGCTGTACTGATTAAAGGTTTTCCCTATCATTCACTCACTCAGCTCCCCAGCGCCCAGGCTCCAAGCAGTGCCCGTACCAAGGTTCCTGCCACTTTGAAAGATGCAAAGCCACCGTCAAAGTTTGACTGCACTTCAAGGGAGCGCCCGACCGCACAACGAGGTCAACAGCTCAACGAGACTTTTCTAAGTAAATCCCCATGTTTCTACCCATGTACAATAAAAGTCTAATTGAACTGTCCACCTCGTTGAGCTGTCGGGCGCTCCCTTGGAGTGCCGTCAAAATTTGATGGTCGCCTAGCGTATTTCAAAGTGGCTGGACCCTTGGCATGGTTAGGGCTGGGTGATGGCTCAGCTTGTGACTCTCTTTTCCGCAGTAATCAACCTAACAACCAACCATCTGCCTTATCAACAGCGATAAAATTAATTTAGTTTCAGATTCCACCCTTTCCTTCCTCTCTTGCAGTGCTTTATTTCCGACTGAACTGACCGTGAGTTTTCACCTTAGTTCTTCCCCCTCTAACCCTCATTACCCCGAGAATACGGTACCTCTAGTGCTGACATCACCCTTACACCGCTCAGGCAGTTCTACGAGAGTACGTTAACCACCACCACAATCTCACACAATGACATTGGCCATTCGCGAGATCGGACGCAACGTCCACATCTTTAGTGTCAATGATCCTACTACGACTCTCGGCGGCCTTGTTTGTACGGAGGGTATCACAAACAACAATTTTTACGTGATGGTGCGAATCATTCTCGAATTTGAAAACGACTTCACACTGCACGACGAAATTGGATCCACCGTTCCAAGGGATGATCAGTGTCTCAAACCTGGGAACTATGCCATTCTTACCACTGGCTCGGTCAACCTCAGCACGGAACTCTGGCTGCCACGCACCAGCGATGCCACTACAGAAACACAGAATGAGCCATTTCGCACAGCTGTACGTGAGAGGGATGGTGGCTGTGTGATCACGGGGCAACCTGCAGAGAATGGTCGGTTCGGATTTTGGCAGGGTTTCAAGGCCGTCCATATTTTTCCCCCATCGTTGGAGCAGTACTGGAGTGATTACAACTTTACTGCTTGGATTACCCCTACCGGCTCTGATGATCCCATCAACTCCGTTCACAACGGCATCTTGCTTGACAGCCAAATGTGTAATCTTTTTGAGAATTACATTATCTCCATCAATCCGGACGTATGTATAACTAGCACCTTTTTTAAATTGCCATGTCTTATATTCTGGTTAGGACAATTATAAGGTGGTTTCCTTCCAGAAGGGCTGGTCTCGGATTAGTGGCCGTCATCTCAACAGGAGCTTTACTGAGAATCCCGCCCGGCCAGCTGATGATCTCCTACGCTGGCATTTCCGACAGGCCGTACTTGCCAATATGCGCGGGGTCGGCGAGCCAGCTTTTGAGTCTGATCCGCCCCATGGATGGTTGTATTGATTGAATCTGATGGTTTTTTTCTGTTACTCGCCGAATGTTGGGGGGATTAGATATCGTTATCAAGACGAATGCGAATACTTAAGCAAGCTGAAGTTCAAAATCTCATATCTAGAGCTTGAATACAGCTTTGAATATCTGGGTGTGGCTGAAAACTTTTTCCGGTGTACGTAGCATAGAGACCAAAATGTCAGCGAAACCCTCCCTTCCCCATCAACCTCTTACCCATCTACATCCCCCCAGTCTGCATGTGAATGTCCAGCCTGTTACTCTGGAATACCGTAGAAACTTGAATAATCGAGCAGCGTGCTATGTCGTTGGGCTTTCCCCTCTCCGTAAGGTCAAGAAACTTTTGTTTTTTTCTGACTCGAAAGGGGGGGAGCTGTTTTTTTGCTGTGTTTTTTGCCCCCGTTCCAGAGAAGGAAATTGTTGACTTCATAGCACATGGTTCAATCATTTGAGTTTTTACGGTACAGGATAAACAGCTTTAGCCGAAACACCCCCCGCGCTCTGCGGAATCACCAAAACCTACAAACTATTAGTTATCCAACTCGACCCAGAAAATCCAAAACCTCCCACTTTTTCTGAGAACAAAAAAACCATGAACCTAACAGAATTCCACAGTTCGGGCACAGGCTTGTGCTCAGACTCCATCTTACTCCTCACCCTTCAGTCTCTCTCAATCTCCCTAATATCATTACCTGCATCCTTTCTGAAATTTCCTCCTGTTAGAGCTAAGCAATAATACCCATACAAGCAGTCTCTCCCTTGTCATTGCCAGACTTAGTACCAGGGGCTCTGGTGCCTGTGGATAGAGAACTATGACTCGTGGGGGGGAAGCGACCGGCTAAACTACTTTCCACCACCTCCCGAGACAACACTTGTGTCTCCAAGGAGCAGTTCTGAACAGTGTTCCCAACCGTCCCGTCCGTTCCGGGCAGGGTGGGTAAGGACGGCCGGGCACGGCGTCTGTCTTTTGTAAACACCGCAGGACTGTAGGTTGACGGGCGGGCCCTGCAGTTTTTTTTGAAAATGGTAACTTCCGGTAGGTACCCACCGTCCTGCATAATGACGGGCGTCACCTGTAGGTTACCTATCGCCCTCCATAAGGACGGGCATCCCTTGTAGGTCAAGGAAGTGGAATGGGGTCAGGGTGCTCAGAACCAGGATCGGATATCACTGGAAGCATTGGTTGATTGATAGCGAAATTTGATACATAATAGTAGAGCCTAAGCTTCTCTTCATTAGAATCAAAATGTTTCACATCTTGATAACACTTACCTAATGCTCATGAAATCCGAAAATGAAACATAAACTAAGACACCTATAGGGCCCGGCCGTCCGTCCCGGGCATAGGTCAGGACGGACTGCAACTGGGCGTCCGTCCCCTCCGAAGGCCTCAAACTTGGCGTCCGTCCCGTCCTAGGCTAAAGACGGACGGACTGGACGCTTGGGAACACTGCCTGGAACACACCGTACTATAACTGACTGCCGAAAAAAAAACACAAGACAAATACCAACTTAACCAACAACAGAGTAACAGGAATGACGACTCAGAGCACCGTTCAAGGACCATGTCTAACAAGAATTCAAATGGAAGAACTAGGCGAAGAAGAAAAAAGAGAAAATGCGGACAAATAGCTAAGAGTGAGAAGAAACTAGAGAAGCGTCCTAATCAAAGTTTATCCACGTCTGAGTCGACAGAGAGGTCTTGTCTGCGCCAACTCCGCAAGCGCAGCTTAAGGAAAGAATAAACAACTTCCGTAACTTCCTAGCAAAGGTAACTGCAATGTCCTTACGCGAGATTCGGTTAATGTAGGCGAGCAGAGCTACAAGGAAAAGGGAATAGCGGATTACCTAATACCGGTTGAGCAGAATTGATAGGGTTGAGGGGGTATTGTTAGGGTGGTGAGGGGAGTTCCATAGAGGGTATGGGAACTTTAGGAGCAACAGGGAAGCGGTCGGGGGGGGGCACGGACGGTTCGGTTGCAGGGAGGTCATCATCTGGGGACTTTGAGAAGGAGTCTGCCGATGGGAGTGAAGGTTGGCTGTTAAAATCGGTGATGTCGGCATTAGGATCATGGGAGCTGAATTGTGTCTCTATCAGACACCCATCCCGGGGGTGAGGAGGTGGGGGGGGTGCCTGGCTACCGCAACCTACTGCGTAGAGATTGACATTGGCCGGTTGCAGGAGAATGTCCACAGTTCCATCGCGTGCCTTGGCCCTTGGGTGATGCCGACGGTGGGGCTTGGTTTTGGTTGTCTGGCGTGGTTGTGCGGACATCGTTTCGTTCCGGAATCGCATTCACTGCGGCCTCATACACGTTGTGAGCTGGCCGCGAGAGGGGTGTCAGGGCAGATTCAGTGTCCGTCCTGTCAGGATTGGCCTCCTTGCGTTCCAACGGTATTTTTACTACCTCCTTATTCCCCGCTTTAGCCGCCCACGAGAGTGTCGTCCGGCCATATCCTGTGTCTCTCTGGTCGGGATTGACGTCCTTTCGTTCAAAAAGCATCTTTACCACCCCCCCATGCCCGCCCGAAGCCGCCCACAAGAATGGCGTTTTGCCAATTACCGTGTCCGGCTGGTCGGGATTGACGTCCTTTCGTTCTAAAAGCATCCCTACGACCCCCTCATGCCCACACAGAGCCGCCAACAAGAGGGGTGTCTGGCCCCATTCGATGTCTGGCTGGTTGGGATTGACGTCCTTTCATTCCAAAACCATTTTTACTATCCCCTCATGCCCGCCCTCAGCCGCCCACAAGAGTGGCGTCCGGCCATATTCTGTGTCTCCCCGGTCGGGATTGACGTCCTTTCGTTCAAAAAGCATCTTTACTACCCCCTCATGCCCGCTCGAAGCCGCCCACGGGAGTGGCGTCCGGTCACATCTGGTGTCTGCAGGGTTCCGAATGGTCGGCGGAAGACTGGACTGGACTAGCTAGTCAGGTCGAAAGTCAAGTCTAGTCCAATGGTGGAAATTAGACCGACCGGACAGTCAGGATTATGGAAACCGACTTGACCAAGACTGGTCTGACCAGGCCTGCCAAGCAATAGGATATGCTATTTTTATCACCATATATTACGTTCAAATAAAGCTTTTCTTGAATTATATGGTGGAGATAGTGCCTCGCTTAGATTAGGGGTGGCGAAAATAGGTTCTTGAGTATCGAACCATTTTTGGTTCACTAAGTGAGTGATATTACATGACCACATGCCACAATACCGGAATTGGATGCGACTTATCCATCAGGTAATCGTATTTCCACCGCATATTATCCTCTCCAGGAGATTCTATCAACTTGTATTGAGGGGCTGTTGATTCATAGCGTGACAAGCGACTTTAAGATCCCAGTATAGCTATAGTTCTATTCTTAGTGAGTGTTGGGCTTGGTGCCATTCAGACTCATGCGATCTTTTATAAAGACTGGTCTGGGACCAGTTCAAACCGGACCGGACCACCCAAGTTAGTCGGGTCCACTCATCGCCCTCTCCAGGACTGGCCAGCCCAGTCCCGCCTCCAAGACTTGACCGGTCGGACTATTCGGAACCCTGGGTGTCTGCATGGTCGGGATTGACGTCCTTTCGTTCCAAAAGTATCTTTACTACCCCCCTCCTGCCCGTGAATAGCCGCCAACGAGAGTGGCGTCTGGCCATATTTGGTATCCACACGGTCAGGATTGACGTCTTTTCTTTCCAAAATCATCTTGACTATCCCCCCACGCCCGCCCGAAGCCGCCCACGAGAGTGGCATCTTACCATATTTGTCTGCCTGATCGGGATTGATGTCCGTGTGTTCCAAAAGCATCCCCACAACCTCCTCACGACCTTTGTAAGCTGCCCATATGAGGGCCGTACTCCCTGTGCGATCGTTTGCATGAACATCCCAGTCCTCCATCTTCAATACGGCGGCAGCTACCTCCATGATCCCGAGATATGCTATCCCGTGGAGCCCGGTGGACCCCAAAGGTCCCTCTTCAAAGTCACTTGATCCCAGCCAACTTGAACGATATTTCTCATACTTCAATAACAGCAGCCGAGCAGATATATGCTGATCAAATCTATCGAGAAGCCTCAGGGCCAGTATTTCGACATTTTCCGTCATCCGCCTTCGGGTGTGCTCCCCCCAGTAAAGAGAAGCATATTGTAGAAGTGGCATTGTTGAAGGGGGAGAGTCAAGAGTTGGCAAAAGATCCCTAACTGTTCCAAAATTGAGATATGTTAAGCAAACCTCGGCAATTTTTGAGTGGGAACTATGGGATAGGGTAGGATCACTAGAGAGGTGTTCCTGCAGAGTGAAGTGCACCAGTCGGACCATGGATGAGGACGCCTCGACAGTCAGAAAGCCCAGAAAAGATGATAGAAGTGTCCGTATCGACGGAATGCTTTCGGGATCCAGATCTGTAGATCCTATCTCCACTCCTAGGGCATGGCAGAGCTCCTCGGCTCGTAATGGCCTTTCCGAATACGACACCCATATCAGTGCCTTCTGCCCGAGTGCTGGCTTGTTTCCCTTCTGCGTCTTCGGCCGGGTTGGGGTTGCCGTGTGGGCGTCACTCAGTCCGTTGCCTCGCGCCATCTCTGGAAGTTTCTTTCTCCTCTGACCAATTGTCACCTCCCCAAGGATAGCCTCAATATTTAACGAAGCAAGGAGGAATCTATACAGTCGCTGGTAGGTATGCATCGTTGATGGAGCGGAAAGGCAGACGTACATATTAGACATCTTGTCCACAATGATTCTCACAATCTCATCCCGTAATCCAGTGTTCATCGCCTCCGGCACCTCATCCCTCTCCAATCTCATCTTCAAATAATTCCGGATATCGTCCTCGTTAGGGCTGACAGGTATTGCAGCCACCTCGGGGAGATATCTGTCAAAGACGTCCCCAACATGGGGCCTCCCGGTAAGGAATATTCTCGCCCCAGAGAACTCCCGAACGATATCTCTTAGCGACTCGAGTAGCTGGGGAAGTTCCTTTGGCAGGCATTCGTCCAACGCATCAATGCAGACGAAAATTTGGGGTAGAGAGGCAATTGCGATCCTCAACATTCGCATCAGATCTGCAAGTAGCGGCCTTCTCCCACCAACCCTTTTTGCTTTCAGAAATGCGTCCCGTATATCTTTCGGGATTCCGCCCCTCCCCACGAGTTGCTTCAAAATTGCCCCAATTATGTTGATGACCGTCTGCTCTTGCTGAACATTGTAATCACAGTACAACCATGCAATCGCTAGGTCTTACTCCTGTACTTGATCGCACAGCCTGTCGATCACCAGGGAACTAGCATTCCTGGCCGTTAGTGACATTCGCTCAAAAGAATATGGCCGCTTGCCTCAAATGTGTCTTGCCCACTCCCGGATCCCCGGAGCAAAACAAAACCGCCTGATCGACTCGACCATCACCTCCCCTCCATTCACGAAACTCCCCTTGTTTCCAAAAGCCAATCGCCGACACCTTCAAATCGGGTAGTGCGCACGCTATCAGGGTTCCGAATAGTCCGACCGGTCAAGTCTTGGAGGCGGGACCGGGCTGGCCAGTCCTGGTGATGGCGATGACTGGACCCGACTAACTTGGGTGGTCCGGTCCGGTTTAAACTGGTCCCAGACCAGTCTTTATAAAAGATCGCATGAGTCTGAATGGCACCAAGCCCAACACTCGCTAAGAATAGAAGTATAGCGATACTAGGATCTTAAAGTCACTTGTCACACTATGAATCAACAGCCCCTCAATACAAGTTGATAGAATATCCTGGAGAGGATGCTATGCGGTGGAAATATGATTACCAGATGGATAAGTCGCATCCAATACCGGTATTGTGGCATGTGGTCATGTAATATCACTCACTTAGTGAACCAAAATGGTTCGATACTCAAGAACCCACCCCCGCCACCCCTAATCTAAGCGAGGCACTATCTCCACCATATAATTCATGGAAACAATAAGTTTAATTAAGAAAAGCTTTATTTGAACGTAATATATAGTGATAAAAATAGCAT
>Ga0307513_10000977_pt1 | contig 41384 bp, 46 predicted proteins | sample 15_EM_MG_FD_202174 | JGI IMG/M metagenome (GOLD analysis project Ga0307513, IMG submission 202174) | Populus trichocarpa ectomycorrhiza microbial communities from riparian zone in the Pacific Northwest, United States - 15_EM | ecosystem: Host-associated > Plants > Roots > Unclassified | place...
AGCGAGGCACGGTAGAGTTGCTGTGGCGGAACCGGTGTTTAGTAAGAGTCCTCCTTGGACTATGAGCGCCGCGCCTCGCTGAGGGCACCACATCGTTCAGGGCACGGTGGGTCTACTTGGATACCGCTCATGCTCACAGTCGGGCCCTCAGACCGCCCTAGAGTCAGTGATCCCACCTTACTGAGATTTCACATGATACCAGGGACGACTTTGCGGTTTTCCTCACAATGTGCTCGCAATGTCGAAGAGTTTTTTAAAAATACTGCTATTGTATACCTCCCAAATCCAAGCAAAGAGGCCAAATTTTGGTGGTATGCAACGGCAGTCTCTAAAAAAAAACCCCCCTTCGACACCACGAGTACAGTACAGACAAAACCTTTAATGTTGGGAAGGGAGGCTCTTCCCAAGATCCATACCCATACCCTGAGCAGGGAGTAATGTCTTCTAAATACATACAATCCCCCTGATATCACACCTTTGCCATCCGTACCTTGTAAAAGCACAATTGAACAAAAATAATAATACCAGTTTGACTTGTAATACAACTTTTCCCTACATAGTGAGCACTAGGGGCGGTGAGCACCAGGTTGCAGAATGCTTCAAACTACAGTTTAAAACAGCACAGCTCACGAAAGAAGAACCAATAAATGGTGAATACTGGCTATTCCAGGGACCTACTTTGTAGGGAAACTTTGTACCTAACATACGGATTTATTGAGGAGAAACATCTCGAGCACAAGAGGGCCCCCCTGGAAGCCGCACTGAACTGCCCCAAGAGAACAACACAGAGAAGGAAATTCTTCATGCTCAATACGGTAAATCCTCAGTAAATTTTAGTCTTACTGGCATATTACAATATGATGCCACAGCTCTCATCTTGCCCCAACAAATTTGCCCCCGCACGGTAGAGTTGAAGCCCTGTACTAAAAGAGCAAAGATCGATCTAATCCCCCCCAAGCCGGAAATCCAGTCAATCGGTGAGCACAATTTCCTACAAGGTTTACACAGGGCCGTACAGGTAATCGATAGGTAGGATCGAAGAAGGGAGCTATAGCATAATATAATTCTTCATAATCTAAGAAAAGGACACCAGTCAACTACCCTCGCGAAGTATCATACACCCATGCTTCTTTCCTAAGAATAACGTGAGGTATCATATTCGTAATGTCTAGGAGGGTTCTTGGCTCGCTGTGATCTCAAATCATAATTTGAAATTAGTCCTCTATCTAATGTAACTACAATTCTCAATTTCCCAAATCATAGCTTGGTGCCAACTCTATAAGACCTTAAGACTCACTATCATAGCATTTATTATAATAATAATATTGTTACTAACAAAATATTTAAGGGTGCAAAAAATGTCATAGCCCTCACACACTATGAAATTTTCCTAAATCCTGATCTAAAAAGGCTAAGCCAAACATTACGAGTGCGGGCGATGGATATATCCGTCACGTGGGTCTGATAAGAAAACTTTGGTGAACTTTCTTGTCGCAGTGTGTCCTGATAATGCACGTGACGGATGTATCTATCGGCTGCACTCGTATAAGCATCTCAGATCATAGTGCACTAAAAACCCCGAAGCGCTTTAAAAAAGGACTACTATTGCATATCGTCAAAAAGCTAGCCCTTTTCTTAGATCTGGGCCGTGTGTAATAGCAGTTCCTTTTTAAAAGCTTCGACACCACTTGGTATAGCACGTGGGGCCCTGGCGAGTGGGCGAGAATAACCTCGGGTTTCTAACCGGAATTCTTTACCCAGAGTTATTCTTAGGGAGGACTTGCGAGCGGACCACAGGCCTAACAATAACTCCAAGCCCGTTTCCCCCCAGATCTAATACAGGCGAGATGAATACTGTACCGTGTCATAGGGTTCGGGACTTTCAGCCAGGACTTTGTAGTCTGAGTGCTAAATATTCAAAGCACGTCAATTCATCACAACATCAAAGTCACCAATCTGTTCCCCTAGCATCCCACTCCTCAAACATTAAAACTCTAAATACCGCCTCAGGATGATATGATACCCGTACTAGGGTCCAGAATTCTGTCACAGCACTATGGACAACCAAATGTTAGGAGCAACCCGAAAAGCATGACCCTGGTAGGTTCTCGATTTCCTCTTGCCTCGGCCGGCCCCGAAGAGATATCATCGATGGATGATGTGCCCGGCCTCCAACTCAATACACCAATAAGAAAACTATTTTTTCCACGCTCTTGTTAAGCAATGGGAGGTTTGAATTTCCAGATAAGCTGGTTGCAGCGTCCGACTAATTTTGACTAAAAATCAAATCAAAACCAACACCCCCGCTGCGTGCTAGTACAGTACCATGACATCATCCTGGACCCTTGTCTAGGGATAGAGACCAAGCCCTGGGACTGGAGAAAAAATACGAGCTTATTGAGTATGATACTGCCTTCCGAGAGTTTCTACAGGCGGCCTGAAACACCAAAATTCTTTGCCAGCACATTAAGACCAGATTGGGCAGCTGTGAGCTCTACTTGGTCAGGAAGTAGCCTTTTTCAGCCCGTTTCAGCCTTTTTCGACCTCAAATGACTCAGCGATTCTGGCCAGCATAAATACCCCCTTCCCCTCAAATCGCTCCTAAACAGCCCCAGAGTATTAGCAGCGAATTCTAGTGTTTCGGACCGCCCGAGAGACAATACACTATGAGAGTTGCTTCTCAGCACGGGGCTCAGAAACGGATGTCGGCCCCCCGCTTTCTTTATTCGATGGTGGGTGTCTCAAGCGCTTGGTATCCCTGCACATGCATGGCGAGTTTTTCGCGTGTTTAAAGGATCTAGGTACGGTATCCCCAGCACCGGTAATCCTCCACGTCTGATACACGCAAGCTGCTAGTATCTCTTCAAGACCATGCTGGACTAATCCCGACTATATATTGTTAAAACATAACGATCCGGTGCTTACACCAGTCACAAGAGCCCAAATGCGTCATTCCAAAGCAATCGCTAATCTCCCCTATTAAGTTAGGGTGCCGCACTCGTACAGTACTAGGGGTTGACAAAAAGTCGGGCGCACTTCCAAAAAGAGACATGTCCGCTGTATGGAGACAAAATTAGATTAAGTGGCTCGAGTGATATTAGGTGAATAGTTTGTGGTGACAGCAAAAAGTTGGGCGAACTTGGAACATGCTCCTTCCACAGTACACCTAGGGCCTAAACTCCTGTAAGCAAACTCAGAAATTCACAGAATTGCCGGTTTGCTTTCACTATTACTTGTATTCACAATTTAGTGCTTATCAGAAGTGCCTATCAGACTTATTGAGGGATATCATGTTATTGGGCCCTTAAGAGGGTGCTCGACGTGAGAGGTGAACAAGGATTCTGTGGAAATCTCATGAACATCAAGGTGTGGTTACCCGGACCACAAAAAAGGTGAGGGTTTGCCAAGCCTAAAAATAGCAGTGCGCCCGATTTACCCTTACGCCCAGCTAAAAACTTTCGGGAGTGGAATTTTTGCACTAATATACAATAGGCTTGGACTAGCAAGTTAACTGAATCGCCGAAACTGGTTGGTAAGATCCAGCACATCCAAAGTGCCCAGGCATTGTGTCAGGAACGCACCAGTCCTTCTCAAGGTACCGGTAGATTAGATAAAGTGTATTGAACTCAGGAACTTTTATTATCTCCAAACCCGAAGATTGGGGTCCAGAGATAGCGAATCGAAGTTTTTACTACGATATATTAGAGTCGTTCTTAAAAACTCTAGGAAAGAAAATTGGAATGAACGACCAGAGTGGGGTATCAAGGCTGCCCCTCCGGTCAAAAAGCCCAGAGAGCAAATATTAATGTAATAGTGCGGGTAGCAGAGTGGCGGTTAGAAGAGGCTCAATTCCGAGTTTTGTTCCTACCTGCCATGTGATACTCTCACAAACCAGAAAATTTGCACTAAAGTGACCTCCAAAATATCATGGAATTCTCACTAAGGCGACGACGGGAAGCTACAGTATAATACTACAGTGTTTTTACCCGCCTTCCTATCTATCGTGTCGCCCACCTTAGCGGTTCCCTGTAATTGCGGTCATCCCGTGAAATGTCCCCCCAAAGTGCACTCAGATCGGTATTCCGGAGAAGGCAAGTTTAATACTACTACTCAGTTATCCTCCTCCGTCTAGATTCCCCCTTCAGAATACCTTAGGGGTTTATGTCTAATTATAAACACAAGCAGATATCCTAGCACGCCGGCTGGGTTCATCAAGCCCACCGGAACAACACCAGTAGGGAGAAACAAGAACAGCGTCGAGTAAAACCCTAGGAGCGAAGGCTATCCACCACGCTAGCTTCTGTACTACGCCTCATGTGGGGTGGGTCGTAATTCAAAATTCAAAATTTTGCTGCTGTAAGGGATCAATGTTTATGGAGAGCGAGTTAGTACAATCTCGGTGAGCAGGGGATAGGTACTGTATTGTACCGCGCGGCTGGGGTTAAATACCGGTCTCTCGCCGTGCCACAAGAACCACATCTGCTTTAGCCCGAATAAGGTAACATGATCTGAGTGCTAGGGAAAAAGCGCAGGAGAGAATTTTCTTACATTAGACGCTAGGTTGTTTTGGGATTGTAAGCTAGTAGGAGTTGCAGGTCGCTTTTTCTTAAAAAAAACAAAAAAACTCTAGAGTGGGGTACCTGTACAGAGCTAGAGTGCTTGTAATACCCGGTTCATGTGGGGCAGGCTATCTGTAAACTTGATGGATTGGGATAGATATCTAGCATAAGGACATTTGCCACAAGTTCTGCCTCTGTCACCGTTACAAGTGAGGGGATAACTTTGACCTCGTATTCAGGTGAATCGGTCAAAAATGCACTCCGGGAACAGAGAGGAGGGGGGAGATATAGGCCAAGTTAACCTGACACAATTCTCCACTAGGGGAGTTACGCACTCAAAAGATTTCCATAAGCTCAATATTTGTCCATCCCATGTCCAGTACGTGCCACAAGGTGCCGCCAGGGAGGTGCATAGGGAGCCACAAGAAAAGTCTCCGGGGCTTGCCACTTTGTAACTAACTGAGGTTGGCAAACCCAGGGCGGGGAAAATCGAGTCTCGGTGGGGGAAGTTCATTTTATATATTGTGTCCTCCCACTGTTCTCCTAGGATATATCCTTTCGATGCCAGAACTGCGGAGTGTATTTAACTTGAGGCCGATTCCACCATTAGTTGTTAGAGAGAATCACACCCAACCCGTCATTTAGCTTCGGAAATTGCACACTCGATACCTGCAGAGATGTTGGGAGGAAAGGTCAGTTTCCAGACCACTTTTATTTACAGCACTTCTGACGATCTGAATAGAAGGAAGATGTCGAAGCGGGGGCCAGAAGCATGTCAGGTTCAAGATGCTTGCTGATCCAGGAGGAGTCCCAGTATTCGGCAGTGGACCTTTTTTTGGTTACTTGGGATGGTCCCGATGATCCAGCGAATCCGCGGAATTGGACTACCCGCAAGAGTACGTGCTATTCTCTGCTCCGGTTCGATTGATAGTTCCTAATACAAACCTTTGATAGAGCTTTTGGTTGTGATTGTCCTTTGCGTCAATACCTTCTGCATTTCCATTGGCTCGGCTGATATCTCTCCTGCAATTACCCGTGTAAAACTTCAATATGGTGTGAGCACCGAGGTCGCAACACTGGTGTTGAGTTTGTAAGTTAGCTCTATTCCACGGAGCTTGGAGTGTTTTTAACAGGAGTTAGCTACGTTTTTGGTTGGGCAACTGGGCCGCTTATATTCAGCCCTGCCAGTGAAGTATGGATAATTCTTTTCTTTCCAGAAGCTAGGCACTAAACGAAAATAGATCTTCGGAAGAAACTCTGTATATCGGCCAACCTGGGCTCTCTTCGTGCTCTTTAATTTGGGTTGTTCTCTCTCGAAGAACATCACTTCCCTCCTAGTTTGTCGTCTCTTTGCCGGCATCTTTAGTTCTACCGCTACGGCTGTTGGCTTTGGCTCTGCCTATGACATGTTCCATCGTAGGACATCCTTACTGTTTTTCTCCCAGCAAGGAAATCTCGCGAACTAAACTAATCCCTCCACTTCATAGCCACACAAGTTGGCCCCCCGGCGTTCCTGATGGCCATGTGTGCCTTCCTCGGCCCCGGCCTTGGCCCTATCATTGGAGGTTACCTTACAGAGCATTCCGGCTGGGAATACATTCTCTGGTTCAACTTTATCTTCGCTGCGTCAACGTTCGGCACTTGGTGGTTAGTACCAGAGTCTCACTCTCCAACTCTGCTCGCTCGTAAGGCTCGTGAACTGCGAAAGAAGACTGGAGTAGAGGGACTGTACACCGATGCCCAAAAGAATGGGCTGCCAAGATCTAGAACTTTCATCACTGCAGTTTGGCGGCCATTGCAATTGCTTGCCTTTGAACCGATCGTTTTCCTTACTTCTCTGTTTGTCAGCTTCGTCTGGGGCATATTGTACCTCTATCTTGGAGTAAGTCATCAAGTGTCCTCAGATGCGGTTTTTGATAACTGACATGAGTTCAGGCTTACATCGTTGTCTTCAGAACGAGATATGGCTGGGGAGAAGCTAAAGCCGGAGCAGCATTCGGTGGTATCGCCATTGGCATCCTCCTTGCTGGGGGTATGGCGGGTATGGCAAACCGGATTTTCGTCAAACTGTCTGAAAAATATGGCAAAAATGGGCCATTTCCAGAAGGTCGCCTCCCTCCAGCTATGCTGGCTGCAGTTTTGGTTCCTGGAAGTATGTTCTGGTTTGCGTGGACTGGATTCACGCACGTTCACTGGGCAGTTCCAGTTGCTTCTGGCATCCCCTTTGGTTGGAGTATGGTAATGTTGTTTGTGAGTTTCTACTTTTTTTCGGAAGAATACACCTCTGGTTTGGTTGGCTAATTACAAGAATAGATTTCATTTGCCACTTACGCCTCCGACTCGTTCCCACATATCGCAGCGTCTGTTGGCGCTGCTAATTCTCTTCTTAGATGTCTATTTGCTATGAGCTTCCCGCTAGTGACGCCTAAGCTTTACGAAAGGTTTGAACCTGAGTGGGCGGAAACTATCCTCGCTTCCATCACTCTCTTGTTCATCCCTGTACCTTTCCTATTCTGGAAATTTGGCCCTTGGTTAAGAAGCAAGAGCAAGTTTCAGGCCAGATTTGTTTATTCTGACCTTCGATGATTTTTGTTTTTTTTGGCTATTATGCCCAAACCTCCCTTTAGATCCAATGCATAAGGGTTTAGGGACTAGTATTCACCTCATATGTCTTCTTGTTCATACGAACTTGTGGAATTTGCACTGGAGTTTGGGTAATTTCGTGGGCGTTCTTTTTCGTTTTATTGTAAATTGGTTATGGGAAGGGAGGGGTAGTGCCTCTACCATGATAAATACCTTAGCGCATCTAGAATTTTCAGTGTATGATGGGAAGGTGGGAGTGACGAGTCAGTGTATAAGGCATGCTAAATGTTTCTTTGTGACTTACCGCGCTCACTCATGGGCAAAAGTGATTATACACTACCGCCACCGGATTGCCGTCTCACCTTCTAGCCCTCAGGGAACCCCCGAGATGCCGGCAAACTACTGGTGACCCTTGCTACAGGGAGTCGCAAAGCTTCGAGCCTCGTATAACTTGACTAGCAAACGATCAAGTATTACAAACTCGAAAAGGAATGGTTACCGAAAGATTTGTGGATTTACTGCATAACAACCATAACCAATTCAAGCCTGTTTCCTCCCCACTTAGAAAACAACCCTAACGCCCCTCTCGTCGAAACATTCATGCAAGACACAGGTACACGTAGCACAATGTGACCCTCCAGCAGACCCCACTGAGCTCCTCCTACCATCCATGTCCCTCCTCTCTAACACAACCTTCACCTCGTCCCGTTGCCCCCCTGGAATGCCAGGGCATTCAAACGCAGCGTGCTTCCTCGCACGTACCGTGTTACGCGCAGCGAACGTTTCGGGGCACCATCGGCACTTGTGCCTTGTGCTCTGAGGCTTAGTGGGATCGGGATAAGGGATGATAAGAGTATCGACAAGAGGATCAGAAGGTCGACCGCCTTTGGGTTTATGCGCAGTAATGGAATTCATGGCTGGATGGATTTCACAGACAGTAAGGGATATCCCTGAGCTGGGGGATTCGGGCGAGTTTATATACGTTGTAAACGGTTCCGTGGAGGTATGATGTGAATAAAAGATCAAATAATCTTGTGACGTCTAGGTGAAGTGCTCGATTACGGTTATTGATGTGCCCGATCTACCACCAAGTTCAAGCAATTGGACTGGCATGAAAATACAGATGTGTGATGCTGGGAGGCCTCAAAAACACAGCTATGAGTGGGTCTATGGCCCGTGTTCTTGCTTCGAGGGGGTCGCACAAGTAATCTTGAGACAATTGCAGTTACAGCACACGGCCCATACGGAGATGATAGCCTCCAAAATCCTTGACAACCCATGGTGAGGAACATCTATAATGGCAATAGGCGGATATTCATCCGAGTCTGTCAACAGTAGGTTAATTTTCCATGATTGGCCTTTTCTAAGCTAATGTCTTAGCAAATATCAATTAACAGTCCTTGCCAAAGGCGGTGACAGTAATTAAACATATTCCGGACTTTCCCCTTGCCCCTACCACATCTTTAAACCCCAGTGTCTCTATAAAAACTCGAGATATTTCTGTTTTCCCCCATCAATGCGTAGAGGACCGTCCACTCTATCACCTCTAGAGCTATAATTCTCATTAGACTTGTGGTTGAAACCCTTTGGCGATTGAAGTGGGACGATATTTTCTTGGCAAAGTACTCCAGCTACAATGTCCCTCACCATACTCGAGTAACCCCAAGCAAATCTAACTCAAAACGTAACGCTATTAAACCCCCGCACCATCCCACCACCGGCACCAACCCTCCATCATTCAAATTCACCCGACCTGCCTACGCAGTTTGCCCCCCCCCCCCCCCAAATACCATCGAAGCAAAGAGAAACAAGAAAACGCAAGAATGTCATCAATAAAACTCTACTGCTTTACAAAGCTCCAAAATGCACCCAGCACCTCCGGCTACTGCCAAAAGCTCGAGACCCTCTTCCGCGCATCCTCTTATGACAATTATACCAATCACTTCACCCTCCCGCACTCGGCGCCGAAGCGCAAGCTACCATACATAGAATTAACCCCAACCCCGGATTCTCCTCCAGAGACATACCCAGACTCACACTTCATCATACAACACCTCGTCTCCAACGGGGTGATCCGAGACCCAGACGAAGGCCTAACTCGGTCACAGCGAGCGGACAGCCGCGCTTGGGTCGGGTACACCGACGACACTTTCTACCCAGCCGTCATACACACGCGCTGGGCGCGCCCAGATAATTCCGCGGCTATGATTTCTCTCATACCGCTTCCTGCTTTGATAAAGCCGATTATGAAGTGGTACCTAAGCTGGAGGATTCCGAGTGCGTTGTGGACTGCCGGGGTAGGCAGACACACGAATGAGGAGATTGATACACTTATCCAGGAGTGGGTGGAAGCGGTAGATGCGAGGTTGGAGGGTGTGAAGTACTTTCATGGGGATAGACCATCGATGGTGGATATAGAGATTTATGCTTTCGTTGTGAGTGGGCTGGTGTGCGGGAAGGGGAATCGAGAGTTCCAGGATATGGTTTTAGGGAAAGAGAGGATTCGGGAGTATGTTGCTGGGCTGACAAGGTTGTGGTTTCCAGAGTATGAGGGGATTTTGGAGATGGTTGAGAGGAAGTAGGCCTAGCTGGGGGGGATTTTTTATACCACTTTGTTTATACGGCATCTGATGAATGTTTGTGATTCTTAAATGAAGTGTGTCGAATATCGTACTATTATGCAAATGCTCCTGTCTCGAGGATACATACCCCTAAGACCTCCAAATCATGTAGAGGCCTGAAAGAAGTTTAAGCGTAAAATTTCGTCTTTTCCCACCAACCTCCCGTAGCAAGAAAGTTAAGCACGCCTTATCCACTCACTCTAGCTCCTAACATATTAGGGGTCTCCAAACTACTCGTAGAATGGCAACGGCGATTCCTTGATTCAGCTGGGCTTGGATCTGGCCAATTATGTCTGGTCGGACTTTGAATACCCCCGAGGGCAACGGGGGTTGAGCAATTGTCTTAGCCAAACCAAAAAAATAAAATGGTGCTTATGTCATGCCTTCCACATGGCACAGCAATCATGACTTCAGAAAACCCAACAGCATGGAGAGCTTCACTAGCCCCAGGAAACCGGCTTGAGGAGTGGAAATCGTCCCCTCAAGTTCCCCCACTGACTTGGCACCTTTTAGCCAATCATCTCCTAGCCCAAATTGAAAGCACCGCTGCCATCCTAATTTGAGGATCCCTATTATCCCTTGGGCGGCCTGAGACACTAGAATCTGTTACCAGCACGCTAGGGCTTGATTTGGGAAGCCGCGAGCCGTAGTGGTCAGGAAATAGGATTTTTCGGTCTTTTCAGAGCTCAAATGACTTAGTGTCTCAGATCGCCCAAGGGATAGCCCCAAGCCAAGGTTAATATTAACTATGATATATTATCAATCACAAGAAAGCTTATTCTGCACAAAGCCCAATCACTTAAGTCTTTTGTCATACCATACAATAACCAAATTATGATATAATACCTTGTCTATTTCCCACTATCATATTATCCATACTCGTTGTCCCCCAAATCTGAAGGTGCCGCCTGCTTCCACACCCCCACCTACCCGAATTATTAGGAAAAACCTTTCTCCGTCTGACGTCACCCACCAACCCACCCAGCACCCCCCTCCTCCCCACCCCCTCCACAGAACCCAAATAAAACGGAGAAAGCACCCGGGGATTAAGATGAGAGTCTTGCATACGGTATCCCTTATCACGTCAAGCCCCCCACTATGGCCTACCTCGACACCCACCTCTCTACAATATTCCGCTCATGGTCCGAGATCCGTGGGTCAAACATGAGGAAGAAGGGCAGAGGAGGGAGGGGGGGATGGGAGGAGTAGGGGGGGTAGGGTAGTAGGAGGGCTATATATTCTGACGAAATACCTATGATACCTCCATCCTATATCATACATACCATATCCTACCCTTGCGGTATAGTACGCCCCCAGGGCATTCCCTCGAAATATCAAAGTCTCGCCACGATGTCTTCAGAGAAAGTTTCAGGCGCAACCGGGACTGGGAAGAACGCGGATATCCCATACGCGATTCCTGAGTGTCCGGTTACCAAGATTCGAACACCATATGTACCCAGTGAGAAGGACTCAGAGGCTGTTCCCAATCCCGGTTGTCTCCCTCTTCTCTTCTCTTCTCTCTCCTCCTCCTTCTTTCTTCCTGTCCCACAATCCTCCTGTCGGTCCATCTCTCCAATAGAGTACTGTACTAATTGAAACATGCTTATTCTCCAGGAACCCCACGAGCGAACATAGCACCAACAACTGCTACACCCTGCGGTACCACAAAAGATGACTGGGCCAAATCTCACTCCCACCAATCGGTCCTCCATCAACACTGTGCATTCTGGGACCCGGATGGAGACGGTATAGTCTGGCCGCGCGACACATACCTTGGTTTTCGAGCCATCGGGTTTGGTATCATCCTCTCCGTGGTGGCCATGGTGATTGTCCACGGAGCTTTCTCATGGACTACCACGGGCGGGATGGTTCCAGATCCGTTATTCAGATTATACCTGAAGAATATGTACCGTTGCAAGCACGGTAGTGACACCGGGGCTTATGATTCCGAAGGGAGGTTCGTGCCGCAGAAGTTTGAGGACTTTTTCACGAAGTATGGGGATGGGGAGAAAGTTAGCAAAAAGCAGATTCTGGAGGGAGTCAGCGCACAGAGATGTGTGGCGGATTTTTTTGGGTGGACGGCAGAGGCTTTGGAGTGCGAGTACTCCCATAAATTGCCTCATGTATATTGGATTGGGGGGCTAATAGTGTTGAGATACAGGGGCCGCTACTTATTTACTACTCTGGCCTGAGGACGGAATTTTGAAAAAGGAAGATGTGAGGGGGGTTTACGACGGAAGCATTTTTCCCGAGATGGCCAGGAGGCGGGCTGCCAAGGGGAAAGAAAACTGATTAAAGCTTCACCAGAGAATTGGGAGACTTTAGGGTTTCGGGATTTTGGGGTCCTGGGCCCCGTCATGAAGGCATTTGGAGTTTGTAACTACAAGGGATATCACGAGGATAGCCAGAGGGTTGTTTATTAGTATTATTTAAATTTGATTCCTCTTTTATCGGCAATCAAGGTGGTCTTTTAAAATATCCCCGAAGAGACTACACTAATGCAATCAAATCTCGGGCACAACATTGGGTCTAGACGGAACTGGCCTCCAGAACAAACGACGATTTCGGGCTGCCGAGAAGTCGGAATGTCTCATCTCGGATCTATCCGCGAAATGAGCTAAAATCCATTACCATAACAGTTCCCACACTACCCCGCATCCCCATGTTATCATTGGACCACTAACCAGTTCTGTTCGCAACCTCCGAAAGTGTCCACTCTCCTCGACCTGTGCCGGAGGGAAAAGGGGGGGGGAAAGGCGGGGGATAGGAAAAAGATCTGACTTCCAACTCTGAGGAAACAATTGCACGTTAAAATTCTAGAGACTTTTTTAATGATGATATCACGAACTCTCGGCCGATGCTTAACCCCTCGCCAAAAGAGCCAGGTGGACAGGTTGAACATCATGTCCTCGACATCACCGTAGGGTTAGGGGTTCCAAAACATCCGGATGAGGCCTAGAACCTCACACCTGTCCTACCAGCGCCCACGATCACATCCACGAAAGTACCGGCGGTAGTACAACACGAGTGTCTGCAGAGCACATCACTGCACGCGGCATCCTGGAAAGAAACAAAGTTGGCACAGCTCACCTCACCACATCCGGCACGATAGTATCAGAAGAGCTCCCGAACTAGGAATAGCAAGACCTCCGGCATCGATTGAATTGAACTGGGGCTGGGCTATCCGGTACAAGTCCGTCCACGTGTATTGTCTTAGTTCCTGCGGGGGCTGCACTCTCAATGGACGGAGCTCCGTAGTGCCCCTGCTGATCAAGTGCCATCCTCTCTATATAACATATCTCATCAGGCCTTTCTTCCCCCTCCATCAAGAAAAGTATTTGTGGTAAGTGTACAGATTCGGTAGTTATGATGAGGTTCACAAAATTTCTTGGGCTCGGGGCCTGTTTGGCGGGGATGGTGGGGGCCAGGTCTGGGATTATGGAAGTTCTGGATGGGTGGAAATATAGTCCGTACGCGAGGTACCCGACGGATTTTACGAGAGGGATTATTCCGGTATGTTATTTCTTCCTTCCCGAGCGACTAGTAATGGAACTGGTGATTGATGGAGGGTCGTGGGCGTAGAAAAGAATGCATTCGCATAATGATTGTTGGAGGGATGTTCCATTATATTCAGGTACGCGCATGGCCTCCGCTAGTAAGCAGAGGAGAGAAGCCAGTAGACTAACAGAGGTGAGCAGCAATTGCCAGTGGGGCGATATCAGTGGAAGCAGACATCTGGGTGATTAACAAAACTTTGTATGTAAGTATCCGAACCTAATCCCCCCTCCTAAGGAACAGTCCTGAAGGAAATCCAAGGTCGGCCATGACCCCTCTGCCCTAACTGAGGGCCGCACCTTCGGAAACCTATACATAAACCCTCTAGTTGATATCCTCACAAGGCAAAATCCTACCTCGCGTTTCATGCCCTCAAGAACCCGGAAGTGAGTCCCCGTCCCCCTTCTCTTCCTTTCCCAACCCTTCCTGAAAATTCCCTAACACAACCCAACCAGCGGCGTGTTCGATTCCTCAATTGGCCAAACCCTCTTCCTCTCCATCGACCTCAAAACCCCGGGCGAGGAAGCCTGGTCCGTAGTTGTTAAAGCCCTGGAGCCACTCCGAGCCTTGGATTACCTCTCCTCTATAAAAGACAACGTCCTGATCCCCGGCCCAGTAACCGTGATAGGATCTGGAGACACACCCCTGGAAGCTATCCGCCGGTTATCCACGAGAGACTACTTCTTGGATGGCCCGCTACTGGCACTCGATGCGCAAAACATCACGAGAGCAATTTCGCTAATGGCGAGTGCGCCACTGTCCGCTGCAGTGGGGGAAATCGGGCCGCAGGGGTTGAATGCGGCGCAGAGGAGAATAATCAGGAAGCAGGTGGAAGACGCGCATAAGAGGGGGATTCTCGCTAGGTATTGGGATATACCCGGATGGCCGGTGAGCCTCAGGAATGGGATCTGGAGGGATCTCCTGTATGCCGGGGTGGATTTGTTGAACGTAGATGATCTAGAGGCGGGGGCTGGTGTTGTTGGTGCTGTGGGGTGGTAGATATTTTATTTATTTAGGCCCTGTTCACTGCGCCATTTTTATAGCATAAAAGTGACTTTTATGGCATAAATTATGGCAACTAAACCTTTTTATATAGGGGTGTGTTCTCTGCATACAAAAATATCATGATATATTTTTATTTTTACAATATATTTTTATAGTATAAATCCTGAGAACAAAGTAGATGGTTAAGGGCTAGAAATAAAAACCTTTTACCATTATATTATCATAAAAGTTGATAACTATTATATGAGACTCTGTCAGCTTTAACAGGTATTTATTAACCATACTCTTATATAACTATGACCAAATATATGTTTTCTTGACATGAATATTTATTTCCTGGTTGTGCAAAAGAACACCTTATATTTCTGAAATATGCTATAAATTTATTTTAACATATATGCCATTTGCAACTTTTATTGTGATATATTTATATTGTGGCGCGCCGAACAGGGCCCCATTATTTTTTCCCTGCTGGGAGATATATCCTCTGGTTTGGGGGACGATGTTGAGTGTGGATCAACTGTGATGCCAAATTTGTAGTTTTGTGGCTATCCCAGTAGACAGTTCGAGGGGTAAGGTATATCCGGTAGCAGAGGTGTGCCGAATAACGATAAAATTGCTGTGGTAAGAAAGTTGCCGGACAGTAACAGAATAATGTGTTACTACAAGTTTAAAAATATCTCCCTTAACCCCCCATCTCCAATTTGTTGCCGAATCTGATGATAGGAGTAGTGTTAATGTAGCTCAATCACACGGAAGAACTCTTCTTCTGTACCCTCATATCTCTTCCCATTATCCTTTTCCGATAGGCATTTTCAGTCGTTGTGGTATTGACTATAGTGGGAGATGGGTCCAGGTTACCATAAGATTATAATGCCGTTGCAGCCATAGCATGATCTTCTGCGGATCTAATTCCGCAATTGTCCGGCAACTTTCTTGCCGCGAGCGTACTCGTCATTAGACCGTCAGGTCCTCCACCCAGCACAGAAAACTTTACTATCTCAATCAATCTCGCAAGGATAGGCAGAATCCGCTGGTGAGTGACAACCTATGATCATTTAATCATCATTCATCATGCTCTCTCCCCCGAACGTTTGACTTACTAAATTTAGGATCATAGGGCATTGCCCCCCCCCCCCCCCCGCTCCATGAAAACAGCATTTCCAAAAAATGCCTTTTAGGCATTATTGCGTCTTCAACCCTCCGTCTTTAGCAATCATCATTCGTTTCTCTATGGGAATAGGTGGGCTCCCTACGCCCTGTTATTATAACATGGGGCAAGTTCCGCCTGCTGCGGAGCAGGGTGTGCAGCCGTAAGCCTCTGCCACTTTTTGTTCACATCCGTCCTCTCGGTTTCCTACGAGCATAAAGCCGAGTTTCGCGAACCAAGGTCTATCAATAGCCATCCTTTGGCTTCGACTGCCGAAAGGCAATGATGCCCCGTCCACAGCCCAGGGAAACAGATTCCTCGGAACAGTGACAGCGATAATATAGTGTACTATAGCTGACCACAAAAAACCCTCTGCCGGAATGACACCAGCATGGAAGGACCTTCAGGCCATTGCCCGTTCCAATTATGGGGCATTAATGAATCCCCCGCAGATGAGCCCCGTTAAAAACGTGGCACAGAGGCATTTCGAGTGCGCTTTTCAAAGGGCAGCGCCTGCATTCGTATTCGCTTCGTTGGATGAGGATTGCGAGATATGCTAGTTGAGGATGAGGCCCAGGCCTCGGTGGTGTTTGCAAGATCTGCCGAAGAATATTGGCAAGCTGAAACTCAGTACTGACATTCCGAAGTCCTTGACGGCGCTCGTTATGAATTTGAGGGGCATACCAGTATGTATTTTATGACCATTTTTTGAGCTTTTGAGACAAGAGCATGCCGCAATGGTATACAAATCCTGCTCCATTGAACTCCGATCGCATCCGCGTAGCTGATAAGAGCTAGTACGGTACCAATGATAGCGCGAAAAAGTCACCTGACCACCAACACGCGCCATACATGAGAGTGATAGCTCATATAACGATTGGCATACACTAGTTCTTTCGTGGCCTGCATAAAGTGCTACCGGGGTTGAGGCATCCTTGTGCTTTTTGGTGCTATCAACCAGTAATAAATTTATATGATTCGCATTTTAGCCGGGGCCTACAGTACTTTACGCCCCCGGTAACTTCCTTGCTGGGATCTTTGTGAGTTTCCTGTATCTGCATCTATCGCTGAAGATCAAGCTTATGACCTCTGAGGGAAGTGTAATTTCTTGCCCTTCCACGGATACCATAAATGATTGGGGATCTCACCGCGCCTGTTTTGATCTGAGATGTAGTGTACAGTACAGTACGTTACGATTCAGAGGGGTTCATGGTAGCACCGTACTGTATACAGACGGCTTCTTGGTTCACGATGTAATTCCGCTGCTAGCTTGACAAGGTCCATAGACAAGGGGCTAATGCTGGAGAGAGAAAGGTGGGATTGTTGATTGTTAATTGGAGTTCCAGAGCACAGGATGATATTAACTTGAGAAAAAGTTTCAACACTAGCGACTGCGTCTTTCTTGTGCCAAGCTTGACACTATCAACTATTACCTATGAACCACCAAGCCATCTTGGAAACCACCTCAAAAGCTACCACTAGCACTGCGGGTCATCTTTCCAGTTCGCGGCTCCCGAACCACGAATCTCCGCGCTCAACCGGCGCGGTGAGACTCAATGTTCGTGCTAGCACTTACTTAAAGCATGGGCACAGGAACGGCCACTACAAAACTAGATTTGCCCGTTTCGCAAAGTCTCAATGTACCCCTAAGCACGTCTACTAACTTACCACTGGATCGCTACCAAATTCAGGCTAGCGCCACAAATATCAACCACGAACCGCGCTACCAATTATTCGCATTGGGAAGCTCAGCAAAGCAACTTTAAACCTCACGATCCTTGCAATGGTAGAGATAACCAGGACTCAAGTACCAGTAGCGTACCAGCAAAGTCGACCATCCATCCAGTCCGCCACGTTCCGGGCGATGCAATGTCAAGAAGAAGAGTGAGAAAAAAGAAAAAACAAAAACAAAAAAAACAAAAAAACAAGAGAAAAACAAAGCGAACCACACCATTTTCTACTCTACATGGACACCTCAGTCAAATTCGAGCATTCGACCAAAAATAAACCAACCACTCAGGATGTAGCCCCACATCAGCCCAGAGTTGAAGGTGAATAGCACAGCTAAGATACTTCTACTCTCCCATTTCCCCTCACACCCTCCTTCGCAAAACCTGGTCTTGCTTTGCGTCTTACTCCGCTCCGCTCAGCTCTCCCAGGCAAGGAAAGGAAAGGAAGAAGGAAAGGAAGGGAAAGCTAGCAAGCAAAAAAATGGCACGTCTGCGAAAGACCATCCTCAGCGTCTTCTTCGTCCTGCGATTCCTACAACTTGTTGCGTCGGCTATCACGGGGTTTATATATTGCTATCTGATTTGGCACCATAATAACCATTACTGCGCATTATATCCCTCCCAGTGCCTGCCCTCTGAGTGGAGGAATTCGCACATTCCGTACCAGTACATTTTTATCGTCATTACAGTAAGCGCGCCTAACTCCCCATCCATTCTTTCCTTCCTTCCATTCATCCATCTCTATTTTAGCTTTCAGATATCTCTACTTGAGCTTTCAAATTTGATTTTTCTTCTTCTTTCCTTCCCCCCTTCCTACGCCGTCTGTCTGCCATCAAGTTACTGACCGAGATAAAAACGTACAAATCGCAGAGTGTTTTATGCTTCGTCAACATCCTAGCAACGACGATATACTTCATCACCATTACCGAGAAAATCGTCTACCCAGTGCTCGTGATCACGGATGGCATCGTCCTGGCAACTTACACCGCGGGGTTCATACTGGTATTCCGCGTGCCGGGAAGTCACTTTTGGTGCTACTTCCTTCAAGTACCAGAAGACCTGAAATCGAATGTGGCCGAGAAGAATTGCGTTATAGGACAGAGTGGGAAAGGGTCTTTGGCTTGCGTCGTGTATGACCACCCCCACCCCGCCCTCATAAGCTAAAGCACCCCCCAGCGAGCGAAGCTAGAAGCAATCGAGCTAACGAGTGATAAAATAAAAAATTTGATAATTTTTCAGCGGCCTAACGGCTTTTATCCTAATCCTAGCGATCCTAAAGTCCGTGAAGAAGTGCTGCTGCTGCATCGGGCGCTCCACCGATAGCGAAGAAGGGACCTCGTCGCTCGTCGGTGACCCCGGTGCGACCGGCGGCGGCGGTGGTCCCAGCACGGGGAGCCACATCAGCGTGGATATCGACGTGGCGGCCTTCATGCCGCACGAGCAGCGCATGGTGATTGGCATCGGGGACGCAGCGGAGGTGGCGGAGGACGAGAAGCCCGCGCGCCCCATCGAACCCCACCCCGCCGAGAGGGAGGTCGCCATGCCCGTGGGCGAGATGGAGATCACGGAGATGTCCAGGAGGCATGGGGATAATCTAATTTAACCCGGGTTTTTTTGGTTGCGTCCGGGGTTTTTCGGTTGCGTCCGGGGTCCTGTCGTATTTGTATCTGTATGTGTATGTTTATATATGTGTGTGTGTGTGTAATGTTGCGTGGCTGCCAGAACTTATGAATGAAATGTTGTGATGAGGTGGGATTCGGTAATAGATTGATTATTTATTTATTTTTAAGGTATCCGTCGAAAGTGGAGTAATTAATTATGGAAGGGTTTGGAAGGTCGTGAGGGGAAATATATTCGCGTGTACTATATCATAAAGTCGGGTGAGAAAAAAAACCAGGTCATTGTCTATTTACGCCAAAAACAGCCATCTTCAGAAACTCAATAGCTCAAAACTACCCAGGTAGATATTTCTATCACGGAGATGTCAAACCTATAAATTGATAACTCATGATCATTTTTTGTGCAATACGGTAGTGCAGTAGGATTGGAGATTTTGTATGGGGGCTGCAATACTAGTATGATACCGTACGAGCCTCGCGATAAAAGAAACCGACCCCCCCTCCCCCCCGTTTTACACTAAAAATGGGGCCTTTTCACCTCATAAAATCACACCTAACCCAGTTGCTTTGCAAAAAAATATTAAAATTCCCCAGAGTCTTTAGACCCATCTATATAATCTTATCATTTCATATGTGACAAAGCTCTATTAGTTAATAATACCCATAGTGCAATACCAGAAACCACAATGGCGGCCAAAAGGTATCTTAAATTTTGTATCATATGAGTCCCATACAAAGGAACATTGCAAGCACCTCCAATGACAATCTCCTAAGCCCTCAAACCCCTGTGGGAGAGAATGGGAAAATTCTCATAATTTTTACCTATATAGAAAGTCTCAACACAACTGCCTCCACTATACCTCGGTTTCATTAAATCTATCCAGCTTTGGAATGGGTTGTGAATGTCCAAAGTCAGCCATTTTCGGTGCAAAGCGAAAGCGTGGGAGAGATCGGTTTCCTTTTTGTCGCCAAGATGGTACAGTACAGTATACTAGGACAAAAGGGTTCGTCCGATGCCCTTTTTACACCAAAAGTGCCCATCTTCACCACCCCCTCTCTCATTACGCAATAATGTCTGTGAGAATCAGCGAAAACTTGTCCTTGCATTTGCAAACCCCGTAGATAACATGAAGAAGGTTACAGAATCCTTAAATATTATCAAGTGATGGAGAACTTGGTTGTTCAAGTATCTGGCATTGGTTGCCATGTACCAGTCGTGTAACAAAAGTCCTGGCACCCCCCGACTGAGTGATGGGACAAGAATGCCTCCAAGTTTACCACTTTGTATGTCCTCCCTCAGGCTGAATTAATGAAGAATATAAATTACAAGGTTCTGTTTCTCATGATCGCATTTCTGCTTTGAGCGCTGAGGTATGTGGAGTGGTCGAGGTGAAGCAAGTTGAATAATAAAATTTTACCAGGGTGCCAAGACTTTTGTTACACGACTGTACCTTTTTGTATGGAGCCTCATACAAAAATTTTATGTCACTTTCACACTTGTTGACGCAATCATGAACAACTAAAACAGCTTTGATTCCTTACACTTCTATCATATCATACTTGAAGAGGTTTCAATAGGTAGTGATTCCCTAGCTGATAGAAAGATTTCAAAGTGTTTTTATATAAGCAGTGTTGAGAATTGTTTGTTTAAAAATGTCCATTTTTGGTGTAAAAAGGGCATCGGACGAACCCTTTTGTCCTACTATCATACTGGTACAAAAGATACTGACAACCACCTTTTGTCCTATGATACTTGTTATTATAGGTTCTCACTGGTTTCTCCATCCCATAATAAACCCTCTATCCAATTTTCCTTTCTTGGAAACTACATCTCTGCCTGTTCCCCAGCTTGATTTGGTGCCTAAAGTGGAACCCCTCGGATTCGTTGGGGGTGATTAAATGGTTGGTTTTTTGGTAAAAGAGTGCTCGGTTTTTTTTGTGTAAAATGGCCACCGGCTCGAGCTCTTTTGTCGCCCGACTTTCCTTCCTCTTGCAGTGACCGTTAGAAAAGTTCCATGTCCCAATACTAGAATGCCTAATAGCACTACATACAATTCTCCGAAATTAAAAATAAATAAAAAAACCAGGGTACCATCTCAAATTCAATATACTGAACCTAGTGGACACCCCCTTGAAGTGGTGGTGGCCAAACATCTGGATTTCACGTTATGTAATTGGACCTCTCTTTTGCACTGTTTAGTGCCAAAACATTTCTCAACACTTGTCGGATTGAAAAAAGTATAAAGTAAATAGGTGTCCCGGCATTCTTTTCTAAACCGCAAGCTAGGCTACAATACACAGTATACCTCCCCCTAAAAGGTTCAGAAAAAATGTAATTTTTTTACAGGGTATCATACCCTAGATACAAGCTATGGTGTTGGTAAAATTACAAGCTCTAATCAAGTGAGATGAGCCTGTCCTGGTGTGCTGAAAAGTGGCACTTTTGGTGGGTTTTGGCATTTGTCCCCGAACTTTTCCAACGCATGATAATTCTCTTCACTATGGGTACGGAGGTAATATTTATTCGTGAAATTTTTACCAGTGGCCCACTGATGTGTTCAAGTCACCAGTTCAAGCACTATACTATGGCAGTAGCCAGGCGGGGTTTAGGGTGCTTTTAGACGTTTACGGAACTAAGGGCAGTCTGTAACTCGAACTAGCCGACGCTAGGTCCATCCTCTCCTATATTTTTTTGTACGACATTTTGGTAAATCCTTGGGATAGCACCTCTAAACCTTCCACTTGTATCAATACAGGTACAGTACCAAGCAAAGCCCATAGTGCGTGCCCTTAGTTTTTTTGCATAACCCCCCCGTCTCCCCACACCAACACCAGTGACCACAATCCGCGCCCCTCCCACCCCACCACACGTTCCAGAAGCCTCCTTCAGCACCCACGAGAATATTGGACTTCCCTCCCCCACTTAATTACCAACCCTATACTTCTCCACCGCGGCCACCTCTTCCGCACTCATCTCCTGATCCCCCTTCCCCTTCACCCCCAACCTCCGCACAACGAGCTTAGCAAGCTCCGCCTTGCTCCCCTTCCCAAATAACCTGTACTGAACTGCGCTTGGGGGCCCAAAATAGGCGCTCCGAGCGGTCTTCACGCCCTGCCAAATCCCAAACGTGGACAGGAACCGACCGAACGTAACTTGCGCATCCAGGTCCCGAGCAAGCATGTCCATGTACGGGAAGAACTCGACCTCGAGGGTGTGGCGCGGGGACTTGACAAACGTCTTTTTGAGATCGTTCTGGTAGGCTGCTATGCTATCGTGCATCCGTTCGGGTGATGGGAGAGGGATCTCGTTTTTGAGGACAGAGGTGGCCCATCTCGCCTGCATCTCTGCGACGGGCATGAGAGCGCCTCTAGAGCGCTGTTAGTTTGGTAGAGTAAGGTGGGGTGGGGGACAAACAGCGCTTGACATAGTCCAATAAAAAAGAGTCCTGGATGCCCTGGTGGGACCATTAACTTGTAGAGATTCGCCCAGTTTTCTTTTCCAGCTTCCTCATCAGGATGTACAATTCCGGCTGGGAGGAAGGGGAAGCTCAACTGTTGGCGTTATTAACTGCATTCTCCACGCCGGGGCCCCTTGGGTGGGAGATTAGTGGAGGTAAACATACAGTATATCCCGTTGCAGCAACAACCACGTCCAACGGCTCCACCATCTCCCCATTTGTAAGCTCAACTCCCTTCTTGGTAAACCTTTTTATAGACCCTCGATGTGGGGTCATCGTTCCTGTCCTGAGCCGCTCAAGTAGGTCTGTGCGGATAGTGGGGTGTGCGGCCAGTAGGTCGTGTTCCGGTTTCAGTTCTTTCGGGATAGGGCCAACCGTGTAGTTTAAAACCAATTTCATTAGAGCGATTGCCATGAGGCGAGGTATCCAGTAGAGCATAAAGCGGCCTAGTAGGTATGATCAATGCGTGCCCCAGAAGGAGGGAGGATAGGTATGAGGGCCTTACTCCCAAGGTTCTCATACGGCTCTCCGAGCATGTAGCGCGGCCATACCCAGGTTCCGGAGCGGGTGATTAGGTGTGTAGATTTAGCGCAAGTGCTCATTTCCGAGCTTATATCGGCTCCTATCGTCACCCCATGCCTCTGTTCAGCCGACTACATCCCCAGTAGAGGGTCAACAGCCTACCAGAATTCCCAATCCCGACGACCGCAACATCCTTCCCCCGAAACCTATCGGTGTCCCGGTAATAATGGCTATGCATCAACTCCCCTTCAAATTTATCTGCGTCCTCCCAATCCGGCACGTTAGGCGTGGAATGATGACCTGTGCACACGAAAACCGCATCGTACGTATCTATCGTTATCTGCCCACCACTCTCCACTTCGACAGTCCACTTCCCACCCTCCACTGGTCGGGCCCTCTGAACACGGTGATTCAAGCGGATGTAAGGTCGCAGCCCAAAAAACTCTACATAGGATTCGAAGTACTGTTGCACCTTTGAATTGTGCTATTTTCGCCGCCCGTTTAGCGAGTGATAATTGAGCGCATGCGAGGGGTGGGGGAGATATACGGGAAACATAGCATACAGCTTCGGATCCATAGGAAAGTCGCTCATCATCATTGTCTCCCGGCAGGTATTGATCACGACGCTGCGGTACATTGAAGAGGCGGCCTCACCGGTTCGTGGGTCGGGGTCTGTGTAGTGCCACTGTCCTATCCATTCATTCTCAAATCAACCTTGCGACGTAAGGGGGGGGTAGAGTACAATAGGAGGGGAAGCATACCGCCGAAATGTCCCTGGGCTTCGAAGCACACGGGTTCGACTCCTGCCTCCAGGCACTGCTTTACGGATACGAGGCCGGAGATTCCAGCCCCGATAATGGCAACTCTTAGGGTCATTGTGAGTGTCGTTCGTTCGTTCGTCAGCGGTTGAAAGATGGGGGAGTTTGCTAGAGGAATTGTCGTGGACAAAGAGGTTTGCCTTTTGCGGAAGCGGAGGGACTGGCAAGGGTTTATGTACTATCCTAGTCCCAGGCAAGAAGTCTAAGCGTGTCAAGGGTCCTCCTAGGATTATGTAAGGTGCAGGATTCCATATCTAACTCCCCACATAATGCCAGCAGGAAGCTTGGCCGGATTAGTATGATACTGTGGGCCCAGCGTTACACAGTACTGTAGACACCGCACTCGAGAAAGATTGGCATTGCTGACCTTACTGCAGCTATTAATCACTTTCGGAATCACAGATGAAGAAGTCTCGGTTCAGCCGCTGTGCAGTACAATACCAGTGCTCAAAATGTCGCGACGTCAGTGGGATAGACCCAAGCTTACCCAGAAGTGCATGGAGGTGCATGAAGGAGTACACGAATACCAGGCTTACAGGGCTACAAGCACAGCACTCACTCACTCATGAGAGGTGAAATTCATGAAACCAACCACGCTTCTCGCATCAAGACAAATCATGTCCCCGCTCGCTCGCGGAGGCTTTTGTGCCAGTAGAATAGTATACTCACTGTACTCGAGTAATCCAAAAGTACCGGTATCATAGGTCGAGATCTGCACACACAAAACAGGAAGGCCCGGATAGTGCGGGTCTCACCAAGACGGGATAACACGAGTTTCCACCGAGGTCCATATTATTCACGATCTTCTGGAAAAAGCCCCGTACCGGATCACTAATACGTTTATGCAACCAACGCTGCAGCACCATTTGTAACGCCCCCCCTCCCTCCTAGCCTCCGTGAACCTACCGGTGTGCTAGATGGACACGTCCCATATCTCTGAGGGCCTTCTCATGATTTGAAAAATAGGAACTTGCTTTAGGATTCGGTTGCCCAAAATTTGGTCAATCCCGGGCTCTGTGAATGGCACCAGACTAATCCACTGGAGAAGAAAGAACTAACCCAACACTTCTGGCATGCTGAAAAGGAAAAGAAAAATGAATCGGGGGTGTTTGACAAAAGACAATTTCTAATCACGATCCCGGAAAGAACTACATTTAAGGTTTAAAGGTGTGATTCCACATCGCGAAATCGCCCCGCATGCAAACCAAGGCCCGGGGGAACAAGAGGGTTGCTCAGATTCAGTGTTGCAAAGAAGGCCTTCCGTAATCGAACCCGGGGGATTAGAAGGGGGGGGGGGGTTCTTTAATGTCTTGGTAAGCAAAAATAACAGGAACCTCTACGGTATTAGAATTCCCACCTTCAACCCTGTTGAATGGGTGTTTATTCCTCAGAAGCAGCAAAAGAGGAGCACCAGTGCTAGTTTATTTGCTTCCTCTGCTGTATTTTGCTTCCGTTTCCTATTATTTTATTTGTTTCTTCACTCCCAATTACCTCATTGTTTACCATTTTGTTAGAAGGGTTCTATCATAGCCCCTCGGTTCGAAAAAGCATGTTCCTAGTCCCTCGATCATTTTTGATCCAACCCCCCCCGTTGCAACATCGGCTGCTCTTCGGTGTTCAGCACAGTAAGAGTTCCAACTTGGACCCGGTGGATGGGCTTGGGTGCTGCCTGGTGCTACCCCGTTTAACCTATTAAATCTTAAAGCCAAGTGGTTCCATTACACCCTGTGCAGTCGCCAATAGCCTCTTTTTCTTTCCTTTTTTTGTTCGTATGCTTCCAATATCACACACTACGGTATCTCTTCCCTATAAATAAAACCCCCACCCCAGGAAGCCCGGAGAAGGGCATGGCAAAGCATTGATTGGTGTCGATTCAATTGCTAGGAGTAATTGACAAATTCCCCAAGTTTTCTCGCTTGACACAGCCCCCCCATTGTGCCGCCAAAGACTGGGACTTCGGAATCTATCAAATAGAAAAAAGCAAACAAAGCTAATTCGTACCGTATATCCCCCCACTCCAGAAAACCACTCCTATCCATCCAAAATTAGTTAGCCCCTCACAAGACCCCAATAGCCCCCAGAATATGCACACACTCTCTCAAAAAAAAACTCACAAGAATTCATCCATCAACCCTCACCCCCCCCTCCCCGCTCAAATACCCCCCCTCCCACCAAAGCCCCTCCCTCCACGACGGCAGCATAAACCCATAAGAAGCGTAAACTGTGCCGAACATCCTACACCACCAACCTCCTCCTCATCAGCCCCAACTTCCCACCCAACCCTTCAAAACTTTCGAAAAGAGCCAAACATACGTATTCCCAACGGCCATCGCAATGCAAAGCCCACCGTCCCGTCCCAGCAAAATCGCATTAACCGCCATCATCGCATACCACAGTACAGTGATGGCAACACCATACTTCTCCAGCGAGCCCCGGAATATCCCCCGTCTGTCGTGCACGGCGTAGGCAATTGCTGCGAGTAATGCGAGTGTTATGGCTGTTGGGACTGCGTTTATGCTGGTTTTTTTGTTTTTTTGTTAGTGGAGGGGGAGGAACGGAACGGGGGAGGGGGGAGGAACCTGCAGGCCGATCCGGAGATGCCTGTTTCTAGCGCTAGGAGATAGCAGAGTATCATAAAGATGAGGTGGAGGGTTATGGCTCCCGTGTAAAATGCGCGATGGCGGGTGAGGGGGGTTTCCGGTGTTGGCATGGTGTGCTTAATCTAGTGTCCGTGGTGGTGGTGAGGATATTTCGATTTCGATTTTTTTTTTCCTTTCTTTCCCTTTATTTGTTTGTCGCTTCGCTAGTGGAGCCGAGTTGGGTGGAATGGAGAGCAGGAGATGATGAAGTTGAGGTGTCGAGTCAGTCACTCGGCACGCTACGATCCACGATGCAGGTTTCCGTACTGTTGGCCCTTCCCCCCCCACCCCCCCATCTAACATTAGTGCCATAGTATGGCAGTTTTTATCTGAGGATTTTGGCTTTGTTAATGACACTTGTGTTCAGGTTACGCTCTTTAGGTCATTATTTCTCACTCGGGAAGTGGGAAGTAAGTTGTGTTGGAATGGACTGACTGTATACCGGAGACCTGGGGGAGCACTTTATCTTATCATATCTGAGAAGGCCGGAAAGATCCACTATTCATGCAGTGAAACAGCGACATATACTGGCAGCGGAAAAGGGATCAAATTTAATGAATGAAAAAAAAACAATAAGGAAGACAGGAGAAGATAGATGAGAACCGGACTGCATATCATCCATTGATCGAGCAGCGACATGGGAGAAAAGGTAAATAACACAACTCAAACTCGGACAGCTCTAAACCTAGACTAAAAGATACTAACCATCTTTGTCCTTACTCAAAGACGTAGAAAGTACATACTATCCAAAAGTACTATTTCAACACGTCCTGGCCGAGGCCCAAGGCGGATTCCAAGACATCCCCCCACAACACCTCCGAGAATGAAACCCCCCAAGTTCACTTCCCTATCCCCGGAGGTCTTTCCAAGTATGAAAAAAAAAAGAAGAAGCAACCTCCTACCCCTCATTTACAAGTACACACTCCACGTCACCCCCTTCTCCCTTTCCTTTCCAACGGGCAAACTGCCATTTCCCAAGCACCAACTTCGAACGTTTCCCAAGATCACCATTGCTGGGCTAAACACGAACACCAGAATCCAAGTTACCCCACTGGGGTGGAAAGTGGGGAAAAAAAAGGAGTCAATAATTCAATTAACAACTTCACCACGAGAGTGTAGTACATGCGCTACGGTACCCGGGCTCATAAGAAGAAAGGCGCAGAACCGAGCTCTCTCCCCCGTAGGGGCTTTCGAACGGCAGCCGACACTAGCAATTGAATTTTCAAAAGCCCATCGGTGCAGGCAATCCTATCATGGTAAGCCTGGATAGTATAGGATGGGCGGAGCCTTGGGTAATCATCGGGGTACACGGTAGGGCGGCGAGTCTTATACAGCAGTTAGGCCGGAAAAGGCGTTGTCTTTTGCTAGTGGCAGCGTGCCCAAGGGGGGTCTCCTGTTAGTCTGCTCCCGGCGCCACTCAAGCTCCCCAAACAATTCGGAAATGCGATACCTGCGATCATGCCCTTGGTTTAAATGATAAGCGAAACTGCTTTCATATGTATCAAACTTATGGGGGATAATACTATTCTAAGGGGGGGCACCCCAAATTTACACTAGCCACCGGTGGTGGAAATCAGGTTCGATATTAAACCCAAATCTTTACGCGCTAGGGATATAAGCGGGAGTTTTTTCACATTGAACCTTTCTTCCCCTTCTCTTATCATATGTTTTTCTTCCCTTCCTAGGCGGTGCAGTTTAAGATCATCACATCTTCGGCGCAACACGCCGAGTACGACAGGCTGCGAGTTGTGTAGATAAAAGTAGAAGGGCTTTTCCCACGCCTAATACAAGCCAGAACAAAAGGCCCCGACTGTTCTTTCACGAAATATCACTCGGTAGCTTAGCAGCGGAGACTCAAAGATGGGAAACAATTTTCCTCAATTCCAAAAACTAAACATGCGAGTACATAAATTTTTTTCTGAACCGCCAATCGTTCGCACAAGAGGCCCTATTTTCTCCGCCATTTTCTGAAAATCAAAATCAAAAGCAAACCGTCATCCCTTTTTCCACCTCCGGTCCATGTGAGACCTCCGTTACAGCCAGCAAAACAATAAAGCAAACAAAAAGTTCCATGAAATCAAAAACAAAAAAACAAAAAAACAAAAAAATGCAAAGCGTAATAACCCAATCAAAGGAAACAGAGTGAAAGGTCTGGCAGATGCCGGGCTTTCCACCCTCGAATTACCCCCAGCTGATCTAGCCTTCCCACCCGATCAGCACTGGAAGAAACAGCCTCTACCACGAGGCTCGGAGGAATCCGTAGAATGCGGGGAAGTCGGCTATTCCATAAAGGATGAACAAGATTCACCAATCACAAATAGCCGGCTCCCCCGTAAACGAAGGATACCTATAAATCACGTGTAAGAGACTATCCATTCGGACAAAGATGCCAATATTGGGCATGAGAAATTGCTGACGTATCAGCCGAAAAGGTTTCAGAGGGAGTGACTAGCTCCTGCCGCGGCGCGGATAGAGGGCCGATATCTCCGGGCCCTTGTGGTCCATCTCCGGGTGCTTCCTACGGATATGATCCCGCATATTATCGACGCGGCTCTTAAGAACCCCACACCCTGGCGCGGGACACGCGGGGTGCCTCGTGGTCGCATGGCGAGTGTCATAATGTCGCTCGCGGTCTTTGGCATTGGACGACCGGTAGGGGCAGCCCCTGACCCGGCAAGCATACGGCTTCGTATGGGACTTGTGGTGCTTCCGGGCGTCGCACCGCCGCTTGTGGCCGGGGTGAGTGCATCCGGGCTGGGGACATGCCCATGTACGATCCGGATTTTGGATAGGCTCCGGAGCGGGAGGTGGTGGGGAGCTTGGCTCCAGAGAATTTGGGGTCTGCGGGATCTGGGCACTAGTGGAATGGGGAGAGTGTGTGTCCACAGATGAGGGGGTTTGTGGGATTTGTCCACCGGGGGAGAGTGTTGAGAAGGTTGTTGGTGTATCCACCGGAGATGGGGTTAGGGAGGGTTCAAATGAGAAATAGTGTGCTTGGGAACCGTTCTCAAATCCGCCCGCGGGCGGCCACAGGGGCTCCTCGCAAAGCGTCAGCGGCGACGAATGCTGTGTATCCAGCGGGGAAAGATGGGGTGTGAAAAGGTCCCCCATGAAAATGGTTTGGAGATCTGCAGACATGTCTGTGGTATATTCGAGGCCGGGGTCTTCGTAACCAGGGATCAGCATCCCGTACGTCGCATCCTCCCAATGGGTTTGATCGTATCCCGGAGGGAGATACTCCTCAGGGGGAGTGTGGGTTTGTTGGTTGTAATCGGACATGATGATAATGGGCGGGGCCCAGGAGGTAGAAATTGATAGGCGCAGTGAGCCCACAGGAGCGGGCAAGGAGAGGCTTCTTGACGGAAGGGAGAACGAAGAAAAAAAACGCGGTGGCTGTTATAAGTATAACAAAATGTTTCAGAGCAATTAGCTCGTAGATGGTTTCTGCCTTAACCGTTAGACTCACAACCGATACACAACGTCAGTGGGATTACAGGAAAAACATACTTAATAGTGTAGCGAGGTGGTTAATAGTGTAGCGAGGCAAGATCGATGTAGCTGTTCCAAAGTATAGGGGGGTTGGAAAGCTGAGGGAAACAGCGGTAATAACCAGCATGCTTCCTTCGGGTTTGCAGTGTATCGCCCAAACCGCCTGGTTCAGAGGAGGCTGCTCCGTTTATTTGACGAGGAGTTCTCAGCCTAGGTGATTTTGAAACGACAAATTCTTTCGTGGAGTTGAGGAGAGCACCGGCGCAAGCACCGCGTGGAATCCCCAACGCCGCCACGAGAAAAGTGGACACCGCGAGTGGTAGAAGCCAGAAAACAAGCATGTATGACGTGAACCGATTTGCATCCTCCGATCCGCCCGTTATTGACCCAACTGCAGAACCCCACCCCTTGGATGGCCCTTCAGCGACCGACGACCGCGCCCCAATCCCCCTATTCAAACTAGAATCCCCGACGGCACACTTGCAACTTGAACAATCCCCTGAAGAAATATCATCGCACGACACGATACCAGCCGGGAACAGGACAAAGTTGCCGAAGCAGGCCCCGTCGACCCTGTGGTATTGATTGTGCAAAGATGTCGCCTCGTTTGGAGACCATTGACATTGAGCGCACTTTGAAGGACATGTGGTCGAGTAGCTCGCTGCGTGGAGCCTCGAAGAAATGGAGAGATTGTGGATCAGCTGCCTAGCAAAAGGAAGATCCATCAACTGAGAGGAAGTGATGTGAGTCTCCTAAACGCCCGTTAGTAAAGCTTCACGCACATAGGGAGGCGTGTACACACAGAGGAGCCTGAGGTAAAATGGGAGATGACATGTAGTGATTTCTGGACTTGTGAGGGAGAAAGCAGGCACTGTGAGTCATTTCCAATGACAGTGGTCTCCGCGTTGACAGGACAGGGCTCGCTGGGAAAACTGATTGTCACGTATTAGTATCGAATCCCTTAAGACGAGTGTATAAAAGAAAGCAGGTCTCCATGCAAACTGCCGGTGAATTGGGGGGTTTCCAGGAGGGGAAAAGCTGAAAAGCTGGATACATACTTGGGGCTCATTGCTCCGTGGGCGGATGAGACTCCGAGGCCCATCCGAGTGGCCATTTTGAAACGGGTATGTGGTCGATGGTACCCCGATTGAATCATTGGCTAATTTCCAGGTTGGGAAGGGAAACGGGTTGAAGTTTAGGATAGTGTAGAAGAGGAGGGTAGATGTAGCGGAGGGGAATAAAGGAGCGACTAAAGGGTAAGTGAAGGAGGTGAGTAAGACTGTTTATTGAGTTGGGTTGGGTTGGAGATGAAGAGGAAAGGGAAAGGCTGGGGTGGTGGTGCTTCTTTTATGGTAGAGAGGCTCTGCCGAGGAGAGCTGGTTCTTATTCAGGCCCACAGCAAAGGTGGGGACGTTATTATCTGATTGGTTACAATTAGTTGAGGGGCGGCGGCTATCGCCAACTGGAGTGCAGGGAAGATTAAGGACACCCGTGCTCGCATCTGCCTTGTGCAGTTAAATACTCTAGCACTACGGGAAGCTATGAATCCACAATTGGAAATACTCATGTGGTACAAACCCCCGGAATCCCTTTTCCAGTGGCAGGATACAGTATGATACTGCACAATCTGGCAGCAAGATAGGGAAGGCAATGATAATGAACCATCCTTCGACCATTTTTTAGGCCAACCATCATCCAGAGCAAACAATTCCTCCTATTCCAATCTGTTCTCCATCTCCCATTCGCAACCCATCTATCATACAACAATTTTCTGACAGTGCCGTAGAATCCATACCATGCCCCACAATCTATCCTGCTCTCGTCCGACAAACCCCCGCTTTACCCTTACTTTAATACCCAAACTCAAGACTGAGTCAAAGCGTCCAACCGGTTGACAGCCCGCAAAAAAAAAGAGACGGGGCGAAGTAAATCTCGATGGACTGGCGAACAAAAGGGGAAGTGCAGTTAGAAAGAGTGGAATGTTGCTTGCTAGCTAGAGTAGTCAAGCTTGAAGGGTCCTCGAGCTTGCTATTACAAGTTAGCCTTGTAGAGGCTTTGACGTCCGCCAAATCGACCCCCTCCCCCGGCCCCGGCCCCATCCAAGTGATATGCATGTTGAATCGAGTGATCCACGGCTAGTATGACGGTATGATACTGTAGCATACAAACTCCTCCTAACTTGCAAGTGAATTGCCTCGTGGCTCAACCCCCCCCCCCCCCCCCAGGTGTTTTTACTTTTAATTTTACCCCCATCTCCCCAGAAAGGTGAATTTGGTATGTTGGACCAGCGTGACTTGGAGTGATACCGTAAAATTCGACACCTATATAAGGGTACCTCTATAACATCGAAATCGTGCACGGTACCTCCACCACGCAAACCCCTACAAAAATTTCCTTTTTTCTTTCCCTCACAGAGCACAGTACTAGTAAAGCTCATACCCCGCTCCGGCCCCGTGACAGCCGCAGGGATGGAGATTTCCACCAAGGAATAGTAGTGCCCCTCCACCGCAAGTATTCTGCACTCCCCAGCGGCCCTTTTCCCCCAAAACTTGCTTCTCCGCCGAACGAATGAACAAAAAAGCACCATACGGAGGCTCGACCGGTTGGCATACGGCCAAAAGTCCCGAAAATCAGAGGAAATCATTCGCCCGAATGTAATATATTCTTCGGGAAGCTGCATTTCATATCACGGTGACCAATCCGTTATGAACCGAACCGATTGCTTTTCTGCACTTTTTTTTTTGCTTTTTGCTCTGGCTTTTTTTAAAAAAATTAAGGCTGCGCTCTCTTTTTTATCGTTATCAACATCATGTATAATACAGATTTTTCTGAGTCTGCAGTGCTGTCGGAATTGGGAGGTTAAGCTATCATACCTATAATAATTATCTAATTACCTACCGTAGTGCATTTACTTCTCCTCCCTTAAGCAAGGCCTGCCAAAGACCTATCCCCGTCGCCCTCATCCCCACCATCATATCATATCGTGGCACCTTGTTGACGTTGACTCCCCGATGAAACCTGCTGCCCCCAACCGCATCCACATCCACATCCAAAAGCAGAACAGTGCATACCCAGCAATGACTTACTGCCAACGCGTCTCCCAACCAATGCTTGGACGTGTCACTAGCTCCCCCGCCAAGCAAAATCAGGCTCCCGCACATATGGCACAGTAAGTGCAAATATTGTCAGTCGAGTAGATACGGTACTCTTTCATTTTTTTCAGGCGGCATCCATGCCCGCTTGAGTGTACGAGTAAATATTGTGCCATGCAGTGCCAGCATTATGCGTTACTGGAGACCTCTGAGATTCTAGAAAGCGCAGGAAAACAAATCGCACGGATCGATGTGATGTTGGGGGGGGGCCGGGCGGGAAGCCTAATTCAACACGGTAGTGGACGCGTACTGAGTGCTGTACGCAGACAGTACCGTAGCAGTGCTGGTAGGATATGCTTAATTTTTTCATTGCGGGGTGGCGATGCTGCCAGAGGCCGAAATCTTTGGTTTGCTGGTGGACTGGACGAGAGTCGACGGAAGATGGTTGGTTGGTTTTCTCAACTTGTTTGCCATGCTAGATCCAAGTGAGTTAATACTTCCATCTGGGGCACTTGGTAATTTACTAATTTACGAAGCAATCCTAGAACTTCCAAATTTACTATTATCCCGCCCCCACCCCTATCAAAAATCCATCCACCGAAAACAATTCCAACTTACTCGAGCACGGTAGTTTACATCGCACAGCGTTGCCACTCTCCATCCGCCAAACCATCATAACAGATCACTCACTCCAAACCTTAGCCCCAACCACTAGAACCCGGCTTAGAGGAGAAGAGGCTGGGGAAAAAACCTTATTTCCACCCACTCACTCGCTCACCTTTTCCGCACTTCCCCTCCCCCACGGGCCAAGCCCGCCTGTGCGGGTACTCTGCAAAGGGGCCTTACAGATCACATCATTAAAAACAAAAACTACACTACAAACCGTTAACTTGCCCATCGGTACAGCGGGGAGGCTGTGCGTGACAAAAGTAAAGAAACACTTGGATCTCTGCAGGTCAATCAGCACTGGTATATCTGGCCGATTCGCCGCTCCATGATCCGCTATTCGTCAGGCACACACACCCGCGGCCGTTGAAGGGGGCACTTTGAGCACGTCGTTGCGAGAGATCGAGGGGGGTGCAAACGGCTAAGCCTTGGTAACACTCGACGGAAATGTTCTTGTCCCAGATTATCCCGCGCGGGAATGGGCCGGGGGAGAGGGCGAGAGAGGTCGTTTGCTCCGAGAGGGTACGGTATAGTGCATGATGCTACTACAATATGTCATATCTGGATCCTCGGTATCTAGTCACTTCTCAAGGAAGCATAGTTTAACTATTAAGGTTAGCACTTCAAGGCTTTGTCATTGTATGCCGCGCTAATTACCATTTTACTGCTCTGTCATAGAAACCCTACTCTGGGAAGTACTGTATGATACACTACGGTACCTCATCTCCCGAATATCAGCACCAGGCAACGACTGCTACTCACCATACAGCCTCGTGGCGCACTGGGCTATTTCCTAGCTATATACTATCATAACGAAAATTATAGCTCAACCTTCCAAACATCTATATCTGAACCTTCTGGAAAGAGTTTACGCCACCGATACCCATATGATATCTCCTCTTTTCCTTCACCGCCCTGCCCCGCCCGCCCTGCCCTGTCGATCCATCGCTAGTCAATGACTCCCAGTTTAAAAGAGAAAAAGCAATAATACTGCGGAAGTAGACTCCTCCTTGCAGCATTCTCCGGGGTGTAATTGCACTAAGGATGAATCGATGTGGGCCGATATTGTGGAGGTGGGGTGGGGGGGGTATGGAATTGAATACTTGGGTGAGAATTGAGCCAGACCTTGAGTTTCTGGAGGGTGGGAGTCCTAGGTGACTCATAGGGTTTGTCCCCTAGTGCCCAGGGAGGGGTTTTGCTGTGGGGGTTCCACGTGATGGGATTGATGCTAATAGTGGGTGGGCACTCCGCTTGGTGCCGTATATTCTCATGAAAGTCGTAATGGCGCTAAAACTAAGGTGAAACTAAGGCAGCCGAACCAACAAGAAGGCACGAAGAACTCCGAGTCGCCACAGTTTAAACGGATAGAGAGCGGCGATTGGGCAGGTTCAAGAAAATCATCACTAGCGCCATTCCGACTCTGATGAGATTCTACACCTTCTCGAAGGTTATATTCTCGAGTTGCGAGAGCGGCTGCATAAGAATAGGGACAGTTACATAAAATAGGGGAGTGTGCTCATGCCCGAGATAAGAATTAACCTGAAATGGAAACTGTGGCCTCAAGACAAACGGTCGAGGCAAACCTAGGAATGTTATCCTTTTTGCGGTGGGTTACCTCAGGTTTTAATTAATTACCAGCACTCGCAGGTCACGCTGGGTGTAGCTGACGAGTAGGAAACGCGGATACCTTTAGCTCTATTCGCTCCTCTTGTGCTTCTTGGCCGAGCGATTAGATACACCATATGCCCCTATAACGCAACTTCTTCTGGTACTGGTAGTAAGTACTCCACGATTGAACTATGAAAGAATCGGTATGATATTTGGCAGATAAGTCTCTAGTTCCTGTCGTGAGGGCCCACACTATCATTAACACTCTTACAACAGCCAGCCGCATACTCCCCGGACCCCTAGGACATTAGATGTTTCCCACCCATACAATCCGCCTAGTAAAGTACTACATCAGAACGCATGTATACATACATACATACATACATACATACATACACGTATCCCTAACACACCTCACGATCATGCCAATTACTACGAATCTTCTCCATCGCCAACCCAAGCTACCTCCCTACATCATCACCCCTTCACCGCTGCCTTATCACTATTTGATACCACATTCCCCTTAAATCCAAAACTCCAAGACCCCCTCACGTCTACCAGTCCATCATACGAGTAGAAGAACTTTAGTTACTCGAACAAAAGGGGAAAGAAAAAAAGAAAAGAAAAGAAAGAGACAGTGCAGAAAGCCCTTCAGTTCCCCCTAACAGCCCATGTATTTATTTCCAATCCCTATGGAGTGTGTATTCGTACTCACACTAGTACATACGGTACATAATTATGATACCATTTTTTCCCCCTCACTCGAGCTCGGATGCTTGTCGCGCCCGGATCATACAACACTCACCAACCGCTCCACGAATACCAAACCAAGTGTGATACCACAGAATCTGGTCCCCACTGATAGATAGATAGACCCTTCGTACCATGCCCCTACGTAAAACCCCGCACACACAAACACCAGCAGCGCAGTAAAGGCGCGTCGGGAGGGAGGCAATTGGGGATTCCGGAAAAGGGTCAGATGCCCGACTTGGATTGTTGACACACCTACATCCACCACCACCAGCATGTAGCTAATGCCATGATAATTGCTATGGGATTTTACCCGGATGGAATTGGGACGGGAGCTGCGTATCTCGAGGACTCCTGGGAATATCTGTGTTCCCGAGATCAACCCTCCGTAGAAGCTTGAAGCTCACTACTATAAGTCGGGGACGGTAGCAAATGTCCGGACGTAGTGGCGGTGAGCAGACTCGAATTATCAACCGCTCTGGCGTGACGTGGTGGCGATAGCTATAGTACCATAGTTGGGTACTTGTAACTCCGGAAGGAATTATGTTTGTGGCGGGCCGGGCAGAGGGCATGTTTGGGCTTTTGCTTATCGGGTTCTTGGGCGGGTTGGTGGTTTACTGTGTGAGAGATGGTTATATCATATCATAGTAGCTACTTTGCTTCTTCGTAGGGAGTAAGGTAGAGCACGGCGTTTCGGTTGCTAGTGTTGTGTGGCGGTGGTCCACCGCTATCTAATTTTATTTACTTACGGTACTCTATCCATGCCGCATAACGGTTGCTGGTTGGCGTTGCCAAAGGCCACAATAGGGGGCTCCGATACTTCGCAGGCATTTGATTCGGCGTACAGTTTCGCGGCGCTCAATTCGAGTCACATCCATTCCCGGGCCGCAAATCATCCTAATGCCAACCGGCAGCCGGCTTATCTAACTCCAGATATTGGAAATGATCTGAAACACATAAATCCCTCTCCCTTCACCGAGTACAATAAGAAAATAAATTTCAGAAAGAGGTATAAAAAAAAGGATACACTTCATTACAGCATTACAATACTGGCGTCAATACCCTAACCTGCTATACTCCTCCCCATATCTCCATCATCCACATTCTCACTCATCACTGTATCTCCACCCTTGGCGTTAAAAACATAAGACTCCATTTTGTGCTATCGTGATTGGACAAAGGAAACAGCCGCTAAAACATGCATGCCACAAGGAAATTAACAGAACCATCTAGAATGACAACTTGTCCTTAAGCTCATCTCCCCAACGGCTCCAGGGGAATGCCGATGGCTTCTCTTCCGGCTCACCATCGTCCAAGAAGGTCTGGAAGGACTCCGAGTCTTTGGCTGAATCGTCGCCCTCTGCGGTGGAGTGTGGGTCGTTCTCTTCGGGGGATTTGTCGCCAGTAAGAGTAGTGAGATCCGGTCCTGAGTTCTCATCGGAAGTTGGGTCTGCTAATCCCTCCGGCTCATCGTCGATTGGATCTTCGAGAGTGAAATCGTCGAGCATAGGCAGTGGGCCATCGTCGCTCTCCTCTCCCAAGAAATCTAGACTGCCTGAGTCGAACATGCCTTCACCATCCTCGTCTTGCTTGTTCTCATCCTCATCCTCATCCTCAACATCTTCGGGGATCTCAATGTCAACCTCTGATTTCGGTTCGTTCATATCGACTTCAACAACCGGAGCAGTGTCGTCTTCTGCAGAGCATGTCGGATCAACCTCGCCGTGATTAAACCAATTGACTGAAACGGAATTTGTCGCAACACCAACGAAGGATTTGAATAGGGTGAAATACAGGAATAGTAGAAGATTGATGCCTGCAAGAATTTTGACAGCTTTGGGATTTGTAAGCTTGTTAAGATAAAATTTGGCATTTTCGACGGAAAAGTGGTCGATTATGGGAAGGCGGGGTGGAGCACGGCGCTTGCTCTTTCTAGAAGACTTTGGCGTCGAAAATTTGGCGGCGGGTGATGTAGACACGTCCGGTTGGGATAGATGCCTAAGAATTCCACTACCGCCGTTGTTGTGGTTGAGGTTGCCTTTCGCTCGATCTGATGGACCACCACTATTACTCGAGTGAATTCCACAGCGGGTGTTGCGGTTGGCTAACGGGCCATTGCAGTCGCCCTCAATATCATTGAAGTCGGTCGCAACAAAAGCCGATGATCCGAGTTCAAGAGGAATGGGCGTGGTAACGGACGCAGATTTACCGCTGAGACTACTACCACGGGCCATAGCCGCAGTGATAGTGGATGAAGGAGAAGAAAGACCAACCCCCCACTTATTTGTTCGGTCGAAACCACGAGGCCAAATCTCGACATCAATCCTTTCCATTTCTGACCAGACTCTCTTCCACGCACCGGGAGTCATCAAGCCATTGGAAGCATAAACCCGCAGTTGCCATGGCTTCTTCCCGGGCGTCGAAGGAACGTTCAAGGCCTTCTCCCAGCTTGAATCCTCTTCTTCCGCTTTAGAAGCGGTCTCTTCCAGGGGATAATCATCGTCATCCAGACCTAGGCCGTCTAAAATCATTTCCTCCAATAGGTTGTAATCACCTCGGGGATGTTCTACCAGCAGTCCGCGCTCAAAGGTTGTTGGGGTGATGTGCTGAAGGACAATATCCTCAGCGCCAGGGAGTAGAAGCAATGTGATGTGAAGAAGAACAAGAGGTGCCTTTCTCTCGTGTTCCCGAGGGTCGTAGGATCCCGAAGATGCTCTTGATGCGGGTGATGGCCGAGTATACAAGCGATGGCTAAGAGCAGATTTGACGGAGGCCGAGCCCTGACTCCGTCGAGCACGTGAGGGAAAGAGGGGTGATGAAAGAGGAGGGGCAGACTTCCGAGACGAAGCCGGGGATTGTCGAGCATTAGGTGGTGGTGAAGAAGTTTGCAAGGCCTCGCCTTCGTCATCCTCCCATTGAGAAGAGGATTCCCAGACTTTGCCCTTGTGGACGAAGGTATCTTCACTGGCTGCATATCGCTCCCCTTCAAGGAAGTAGTCTCGACGACCTTCATTCCCATCTTCATCCTCTGTCTCCACTTCAGGGGCTCGATAGTTTTCAGAGCCATCAACAGGGCTTGAAACTCGTGCGGAGGACGCATGGTCTCCGTTTTTGCTCGGCGTCTCGACGGAAGTTGGAGGTGAGGAGGGTACACTCTGGGAATGTGCCCCATCGTCATCGTACTCCTCGTCACCGCCAGATTCATCCTCTTCCTTGCCATCGAAGCCGTCTATGGGAGCCAAGAGCTCCTCTTCGTCGCAATTGCTATCAGAAATCTCGCCCTCATCTTCCTCAGCAGGCGGCGATGTAGGAGGACTCAATGGTTCTCGGTCGGGGCCCATAGTCGCGTTTATTTATTGTGGAAGCAAGGGGTGAGTGTAAGGAAAAACGTGGCTACCGGGAATCTGATATGGGATGGAAGCAGAGGGGGAAATTTGGGGAAAATGGAAAAGGTCGCTATGTGTGTATCGTGGGGACTTAAAGCATTTTAGGGGGAGTGTGTGTGTGTATGGGTGAGAGAGAGAAAAATGCAAGAAGCTGAAATGCGAGGGCACAAACAAACTTGGGAACACGGGAAGGAAGAGGTTTGGGGTGGGAGGGTAAAGGTTGATAGTTGACAGCTTTGTCGTTGTGTTGTGGGGACAGGGGGAAGGTGCTGTTGGACCTGCGGCCCGTTGTCATGGAAACGTCGAACATGGACGACACCGACCAGCCCTTTCCTTACAGCACAACAACAAACGCTAAAGAAAATATTGCTCGTAAGCTACTCGTGACCCCTCTCGGCCCTCACCACACTCTCATGCGGCGCATTATCATCGCTGCAAATTCTCGTTGCCATTTAATTACAAACGACTCTTTGCCCCGCACGGACTTCATCACCAACCTCCATTTGTGAGAAGTGACTGATACTCGCGGCATATCAGATGTTGTGACTGTTTACGTCTCCCCCCCAACCACTCCCAATTCTTTGCCCGGGATTTTTTTTTCTGGCCTTTACCGTAGACGACACCAGCTTCCTGCCCCTTCAGTAATTATCCATCGAGCCAACGCCGGAACTAATACCGTCACCGGTATTGGATGGCTTGTGGTTAACCTGCATTGTGGCCTCATCTAATTTTTCACCCAACTGCCAACAGAGCGACTGTATATACTCGTGCAGTCTCAACCACCTGTACTACCGGTGTGCCGAAATCGTCGTCGACAAAACACTCAAACGCTCCGGAGGAAGACTTGTTTAACGTTGGCTCCGGGTTTGGTGCTGGTATGTGTCCACTAAATATATCCTTCATCCGGGTATATGTCTGAGGCACGCCAGAAAGCCCCTGTCCCATTCTCAAATATTGCCACTGTCCATCGTACGTAGAAAACGAAGTTCGATATGCATGAGGAGCGTACATAGGCACTGCCCAGAAACCGTTCGCTGCGTCAGCTTGAAAGTAGATAGAGTACTTGGATTGCATTAGGTTGTTTATGACAGGCTCGATCCGCTTCATCGGATAGCTTGATAACATTGTTGCCTCGTTGACCGGACAGAAAACGTGGACCATTCGCAAACCTCCATCTTTCTTTCTCACAAACTTCGTACGATGTGACCAGGGCGACTCCGATCTTCCAATAACTCCCGCTCTTTCCAGCTGTGGCAGGTTAACGTCCAACCAGTCTCGTTCCTCCTTCGTATATATCTTGTCTTTAGCATGCCGTGGTTTCGCTCCTGGATAGACTGGTATTCGATGCTCAACCAAGTCCGTCACCGGCATCTCTTCTATTTGACTCGCAAATGCGTCCTTCCAGGTGTAGAGCAATAGCTTGGCTTCCTTCTCCTCCTTCTCCTTCAACTGTGCGCCCAACGTGATATTTGTAGTCGTAAACCAGCCATCCACCTCTTTCTCTGTAGCCTCTGCTAATGTTCTCCGGTAATCCACTGGCCTTCTTGCCGTCGGAAACTATAACACCCTTCCAAACTCCTCCTCTTCAGCTTCCACTCTCTCCTTCTTATTATCCGTGCACTGATCGTACTCCTCAGGAACCTCAAGGGTTATAGCGTTATCGTCGAATGCGTCCTCCATGTAGAACTCCTCCTTCTCATCATCGGACATAGTCATCTCGGTGCATCCTTCTCTTTCAAATTGTCGTGCGTTCACCATCTGTGAATCTCTCCCACTGTCCTTCCAGCATCCAACTTCTCCGTAAAAGTAAATATCATCCGGGCCAAACAACCCCACATCCAAACTATCACACATATCGTTCTCCACCGTAACAGATCCTTGGCCCACAACAATCTCGCTCCCACTAAGTACATCAGCGCTCACAACAGTTCTCTCTTCATCCATATCTGCACCGCAACCTTCATCGTCTTCATCTTCGTCCTCATCGTCCTCACACTTATCAAGTACATCCATGTATTCGTTCTCGTTCTCGTTATCATTTGTATCCGTAAACTGTAAACCTATAAAATCCGTAGTCGTCAACGTACTAGTATCCTGATCACCAGCCAACCGGCTTACTGCATCAACTGGTGGA
>Ga0307513_10000978_pt1 | contig 41382 bp, 42 predicted proteins | sample 15_EM_MG_FD_202174 | JGI IMG/M metagenome (GOLD analysis project Ga0307513, IMG submission 202174) | Populus trichocarpa ectomycorrhiza microbial communities from riparian zone in the Pacific Northwest, United States - 15_EM | ecosystem: Host-associated > Plants > Roots > Unclassified | place...
CATTTTATGATGGGTCAAAGGTGAAGTAATTCTTTGCAAAGGTTTCACTTTTTCGATGGCACATTTCCCGGGCGATGGTATCCGAAAGGTTTGCCGCTAATTGCATGGTATTTAAAAGGTTTACCCAACGGATAAGTAGATAGAGCAGAAGATGATTAGATGGCATAAATCGCGAGGTGCAGTCAGCCGGAGTAGGGATCCCAAATGTCTGTCTTATAAAAGTCTGGGATAGATTGCGGTTTCCATTAGCAGAAAGTGTTAGCTTGATAACGCCCTCAATTCTCCCCCTTCTTCCACCGGGAGGGGGGGGGGGTTGAGAGGTGAGGCAATGGTTGAGGGCCCTAAAATCGTGTTTGTCGGAACTGATGTCGCACGACTCTCAAGCAAATTAGATCAGGGTGCCATCGCCCGCCTCAACATCAGCCTTCGATTAGACGTCGTACCCGATTTTTCGGTTGCCCCTTTCTTGTCATCCCAAACTAAACGGGGCCCCGAGAATATGGCGCACTCCTGCAGGGGCCGTGATAGGGCAATCCTCCGCTTCAGCCCTTGACAACGGGAATCCAGTATTTCTATTTCGACTACCTGCTGCAGTTGCCACTCACCCCTCCCCTCCCCCAAGACCCACCGAATAAGAAGCACTCAGCAGAGCCAAAATAATAGGCTAATGCATACCCTGCTCACTGACCTCGAATGAGCTGACAGTGTGCAAAATATTTGCAAACTCGAATCGACGGATACCCGACTCGCTTTAGGGGCACACCGGGAGCCCAAAACTTTCATCACTTCGCCTAGGACAGCAAGTCACCCTCCTCCTAATTGCGAACCACTCCCCTGACAGACAGAAGAAACGCCTATGGCGTGTCACGGTTTCATAGCCACGCGCGCGCCTAATCCCGGGGTCCCGTCGGTCATCAGGGGGGTTTTTTGGGTGATCTTAGGGCATAGCGGGTCCGCTGGAAGCATCCATAGAAGGAGTGAGAAACGCCTAAATTTACCGGTACCCTATTTCTCCTTAGGCCAACTCACTGCGGTATCCGTGCCCCCCCTAGAAGTGTGTGTTCCGAGAGGGAAGTGAGCGACAGGGCTTGGCAAGACATGCGGGAACCCAGGGCCCAAACTCTGCGAAAAACCAAAGGAGCGCATTGCGTAACGAGACACATGAGGCGGTAACGGCAGCGGAGTAGGATTGAGCCATCACGAACTGTCTGAGCTCGGCTAACGATGACAAGCATACCCGAGTGACTGAGTCCCGACAAACTTTTACAGACACCAACGTTTCAAGCAGCCCGTGTATACAAGTAACTCTTCTCAAGCCAGAAGCGTAGTATTGTACCGGTACCAACACGTACCCAAACATAAGGGTTAGACAGTCTCATACGGCCTATCAGTACATCACCATGTGTAGGTGAAGAAAATTACATCCCCTCAATGTTCGAGTTCCTCTTCCTTGGGGAGAGTAATGTACCCATACAGTACACTTAGAGTAGAGCGGCTCGAGAAATCTCAGGCGATGCAAGGCCGGTGGTTCGGTAAAAGCAAATTCGGGGGCAGACCTGCCAGCCAGAAGCTGCACACTCCCCTAACCAGGCAAATATCATGATTTGTCACATAATGGTCTTCAGCGTTCGTGATAATCCCAATATATTCAGCGAGCTATCATTCAAAGCATTGAAAAAGAAAAGCCAAATCCCCCAAAGCACTCCATTCCAAACACGCCCAGGAAAGAAAAAACAAAATGACAATTCGGATCCAAAGAAATCGTAACAAGCTTGAGGGCCATGAGCGCTAATTTCTCTCCCACGCGGAGGTTAACTTTGGGGGGAGGGGGGGCAAACAATCTATAGCCATTCGAATTGGCCAGAGAAGGGGCCGAGGCCCAAATCAATACGGCGGGATTTGCTGTTGGGGTCATAGTAGGGCTTCTCTCCTAGGGAAACGAACATGGTTCCCCTGCGGATACCGCCAAAGTCGAAGTAGTCATCAGTGGCAGTGTGGAAAGCACTGCGGTTATCCCAGATGGCAACATCGTGAGCATTCTCGTTCTCGTACGCCATCCATTTCAAGCTATCAACGTGTCAGAAATCTATATCCTTTGGAATCAAGTGGGATGGTTACTCACCGGCATTGGAGATCGTGGTTCTCGCTGACGTGCTTGAAAAGGAAGTCCAACATATAGTCGGACTCATCCTTGGTGAGCTCATTGATGCGGCGGGTGAATCCCTTGTTGACAAAGAGACCCTTCCATCCGGTGACGGGGTTGGTGCGAATGACGGGGTGAACAGCAACCAAGTCGAGGCCAGAGTTCTGAGGAGCGCCACGGTCGGTTCTTAGCTGAAAGCCATCGCGGGCGGCGACCTCAGCGAATCTGGGGGAGTCATGAGTGGCGGTCAAGCCCTCAAGAGTTTTGCGGAATGAAGGTGAGAGACGGTCATAAGCCTACATGATGTTAGCATGGAATTCCGGAAGCGCCAGCGGCACCACATGCAAAACCCACCTCATACGCGGAAGCCCAAAGGGTGTCTCCGCCGGTCTCTGGGAGGGTAGTCATTTTCAAGACAGAGTCTATTTACCAGTCAGTGTCCGGCTGTTATTTGGGGGATTCTGTTACATACAGTCACTTGGAATCTCTTCGAAAGTGATTTCCATATGCCATCCCGAGCTGGCAAGGCCGGATCTTTCATCCTTGTAGGATGGGCGGAGTCTGCGGTTAAGACCCTTCTTTCCTTCGGTGCTAATGACAGTGACTTCATCGCCAAGCTCAGAGAACTGCAAAACTTTATTAGCAAGAGATGATAACGAAAGAGTACTAGAGAGTGTATTACCTCGCGGGTGAGTGGGTGGGTGTGGAGCCCGCTGCTGTCGGGCTTTCCGCTCAGAGCACCCAATTTCTGGGTAAGTTCCTTCTGCTCTTGAAGGGTGATCTCCTGGGCGCGGAGGAAGACAACACCCCGCTGAGCTACGAGGATGGCCAAATCGCGGATCAAGTCATCAGAGTTGGGGGCCTTTAGAAGCTCCGCCAACTGGATGCCTTGTTTGAACTCGGTACCGACGACGCGAGTGACGTCGAACTTCTCGTACTTGTCGAGAGCACCTGAGTATTTCGGGGGAGTGGGGAACTTGTTGCGAGTGGACTCCTCTTTGACAGTCAGAGTGCTAGGCAGGGTCTCTGTGATGAGCGGGGCAGCGGTGGTGATAGTAGTAGACATGATAGATATTGTAGGTGAAGGCTTTGGGGCAGAATGTGAAATTGCTAGATCGTGCTTCTTCAGTGGGTTATAGGAGTTGTCGAGTCTACTGAAGAATTGTCATTGCAGGACGGGCAGCCTGGTTTATATAGGGATTCGGGCGTGTCGGATGTGTGGGTCGCCGATACCCACTCTACCTTTGAACAGTTTTGGGGGAGTCTGCAATCAAGTGTGAAGCGTACTGTACCGGCCCCGTTTATCACCCCCCCACCGAACTATCTCCACAGCGCTGCTGCCCAAGCATTGAGAGTGCATGCATATCAGTCGTCGGCTTTTTCGTGATTTGCTGTTTTTCCGCTCAAGGAAAAAAAAAGGAAAAAAAGAAAAGATTCGCGGTAGCATCCAGCGATGGTATTCCATCTACTACCGTATTGAGCGGATTGGCGTGGTGACTACACCTAGACACACAACAAGGAGTCTGATTCGGGCGGCTTAGTGGTACTGGTAGTGTAAGCAGCTGCTGCGCTAAGGCTAAAATTGTGAGGTACTAGGTCACATTTTCCACCAATCTCTCTGCCGTCCAGGGGCAGATACCCAGAAGTGCAATAAATCGGGGACAAAATAGTCCTCCTCCACAATCCCGACAGCGCAGGTTAGGTTACAAGATTACACCCGACTACACGGGGGCGGTACACAGCGTCGAATGTCTGTGGAACACGTAGAGTGGGGGGAGATGGAGACAGGCGTTATCGGCCCCAAAGCTCTCTGCCATGAATCCCAGTAACCATTACTCTCCCCCTTTCCCGTTATTCTTTCGCATGGAGTCGCATCCCCCCGGGCCTCCATGCTTGCACGAGAGCAGAAGCCATTGTTCAGTACAAGCACACGTTCTCACGCCCGCCGCTGGATATTCCTAGTGCTGTTGAACAACGAGGCTCTATACCCATCCCGACCATGGATTCTGAGTGTATTCGCTACAATTGCCACCCGAGCGCTATTGCAGGTGGCAGCCATGAAGTACCCAAGGATCAAGGGCCTGTATGGCAAATTATTAGTGTGCACCTCAACGCCTAAACCAAACTCAGACTCAATCCTTCGGGTTCTACTGGTACAGTATTGCTTCATGCCGGAGACTCGCACCTCAACACCCCTGCTAATATTCGTCTACGGTAGCTTAGTGAACACCGAGCTATCGATTAGGTGTGAGACCGACTGACAACAAATTAACAATTTATTTCTCCCCTACAGTAGTTGATTCCTTCCTTCCTTTTTTTTTTTCATGTACTGTGCTCGTACCGCACATGTACACAGCCCTGGACGTCAATGCATGCGCCTCTGTAACAGACAGCTCAACAACCTTTCCCATTGGTTCGGGTCTCTAGATGATAGAAGAATTGCGATGGCACTCGAGTTTCTCCACTTGGCTCATCGGATTCCCCAGCTCCATCTGGTCATGGTTGCCTTTCGGGTATGGTCCGTGTGCGCTGAGCTGCATATTCTACACTTTTTCCAGCACACAGACCCATCTGTATGTCTATACTAGTATACTTGAGTATTGGGATTGTACGAGTCCCTCTTTTTTTTCATTTTTTTTCATGCATCGCATCGAAGGAAGCAATAGTATTCCAAGCGAGTTTATAGGAATTGACCGGACAGGCACAACCGCAGCCATGCTAGCGTCTATTGTGACCCTTGGCAGGGACGTCAGCAACAACACCCTCTGACAGAATCCACTACTGACTGACATTGCGATTTTATTTCTCATCCGCGGGGCGAACTAGTTCGTCTCTTGTAAATGAGAAGACATTTCTAGGGAGGATTTTGCATCCGTGCTATGTCTAACACAGGTGGCTGGCTCTTACATGTACTACCTGCACTGTATTGCAGCTTCCCATCGCGTAATCTCATGGGTCCCGGGTAGTGGATTGATAGTACAGTAGCGGGGCGACATGATACATATCTAGTTCATTTTGAGTGACCGTAACTATTCAGTTTGGCCCAATGAGCTTATAATGGCACTAAACACCTAGGTTTCAGAGCCTCGGAAGGAGGTTGAGAAACATTTCAGACCGCGCGATCGGCAGCCCTGCTTCATGATAATATCCCGCGCAAAAAATCCATTTTCGATGGGCTAGTCAGAATCGAAAGTATAACTACTGCCTTAATAGTCTTTTAAGGTCTGAGTCCGTCCCTTTCAGGGCGATTTCCTTCTCTGGACTTGAAGATGAGGTCTATACGTGTCAATGGCGATCCGACTCCAACTACTAGATTCAATGGATGCCTCCACTATCTCGGCCGAGCGGGACTCCGAGGAATGCCAGACGCCGATGTGTGTGGGTCGAACAACAAAAGAAGGGAAGGAACCCATCAATATCAACGTCTTAGGGTGGGGATTTCATTGCGTAGAAAATTGCTTTTGAGCCGAGTTGAAGAAAAAATGAGAACATGAGCCCGGGATGATATACTTGCTTTTAGGATAGCTGAGCTCTCAAGGCGGGCTACCGCTTCCGAGGAGTCAATCAGGTCTCCATCGCTTTGTGGTAAATAGGTCTTTGACAGAAGAAACTGCCATCGTCATAATCGCTCACTCGGGCTCCGAAATCGCTGATTTGGGGCTTGTGGCAGTCAGAGCAGGATATCCAAAGAGGCCGAGGGAAAGCGTGACACTCGGCACCCCATGTTATGATTAAACAGTGAGAGTTTGGAGCAGGTCATGGAATTGCGCTCACTATCTTCTACCCATTGCTAAGTCCCCCAGATAGGCGGTGAGAGCCTCGGCCATTATTACCACAAATATCCCCAAATTCTCCTGGGAAATAGTAATGGAACCCCCTGGGCTTGTTGTATCAAATCCATTCCATCCGGGGGAATGGTGTCACTCATGGTTCTCAGGCGAAAACGAACAGCGGAAGGAAAAGGGAAATTCAAGGAAAGAACCACACCGACGGAGGATCCCGCCGTAGGCGTGTGGATACGATGAAAAGGTGATGAGCTTTCCCGAGAGGATTGCATGTTGCGGTATCCACTTGCCGTAGTGGTTAGGTCCGAGGGTTTTCAAAACGGACCGATACAGTATCACAAGCGCCAAAGTGCATTAAGATTGGAGGAACCCCCTATATCTCTGGGATGCAGGGTGAGCCAGACTAAAAGTGGTGGAAGAATAGAGCGATACAGAGAGGATGGGCTCATGAGTGGGCCGATACCAAGGCCGTATGGCCATACGTAGTAGTATTGTGCCGCTCTGGTGCGGTAGTCTTCAAATCTTGTGCCTATCTTTCCTATCAGTTAGGCGCGCTGCAAACGCTGTCCGCAGGGCCACACCACTGCAGCTTACGAAGTGGGTGCTGATACTACTAAAATCCAGCAGCAGGGGGGTTTCTTGTTTTCCACCTCGCCTGCATAACGCGCTACGCAGGCACAGGTCTACGTGTACAAGAGTAGGAATCTAGTGGCATGAGATTGATCGCTTACAAGCCTTCAAGTGAGGGGAAGATTTCTAACCTGTCTTTTTTTGCTGAAGATTTTTTGCTGAAGAGTTTCTATTTTTATTATTATCTTCTTTTATTATTGTTCTTTTTTAGCGCCTTTACCGCGGTGCTTAGAAAAAAATTACGCGCGTGTGAAAAATCCAAGCCTTAGCCTATTCGTGGGGCCGCTTGACCCGCAGAACACCAATTGATTATGGCACAACACACAAGAACGTCGGTTACACCAGAAATAGCAGATTCCCACTCTGGCTATCGATGGCTGGTCACAACTCTTTGACATTTCCGAGAGGCGGGGTTTTGCTGGGCCTCCCAGCAGGGTTCCTAGCGGGAGTCATGTAACACGAGACAGGGTGCCAGCGAACTCGGCTGGTCCCCAGAAGAATATGAGTGATGCAGGCCCAGTGCCTAAAATGAGCATTGGGACCAAGAGTGAGGATACAGGTGAGAAAAGAAAAGAATTGTGGGGAACGGCTACAGTACGGGAAGCGGCCCTGCTGTGCATGTCTCTCTTATCCCTTGCACAGCGTGGTTACGATATATGGACGCGCTTGGGTGGCTGGGACTTGACCATCAGATTGGAATCATGCCATCCCTCGGGATTTCACAATGCCGGTACTTGAGATGCAAAGATGATACTTCTGATATGTTTGTGGTCGCATCCCGCTAGCCCGGATGGCCAAAAATCCAAGGCATCTGTCCTGTACAACGGGAGATCCGGGACGATGGGTCAGGTTTTGGAGCAAATTTTTTTAGAACCCATAGAGATTCATACGGGACAGCGAGGCATCCGGACTATCGGGATCTAAGAGAGCACGGGTGTGACTGTGATGCAGGCTTGGTTTTTTATGTTATGAAAACCTGTTCAAACCCCACACCATCTTAAGGATCAGATAGCGGTGTTTCTTGCGCTAAAAGCCCCAAGGCTCCTTCGACATACAAGAGGAACTATTGGAGCCAGGGGTAGGAACTGTACGTGCCCGATAGGGAAAACAGCCGAGCTAGAGAACCAAAAAAGCGGGGCGAAAGTGATAGGGCGGGCTTGAGTCTGGGTTAGCGCGTCTCTCACGAAAGGCGTACTGGAGTGGGACGTATCATATATCTCGGATCAAGAGGGTGGGGAATTTCCGGGTGCAAGTGCAAGGGTATCAGTCCTGCTGATTTCAGCAGTTGATTCTGGAGGATATCAGCTAGATCGTTTTTTCTGACCGCTCCAGACTTTCTGAGGCCTATCGTCGAAAGTATTATCAAATCAATAATTCAATTCTTAGTGTGGGTCTCCTTGAGGGGTAAACCTCTGCTGCTGGAACTTGCGGGATGAATTCGTGTGCTCAAGTAGGGGAAACGCATCTGGGCATGGATTCGAGATTTGCACGGGGGAACAATGACGTTCCGGCACAATATCATACCCGGGGGTGGGGGACCATAAGCTTGGCCGCCTTGTTGCAGTAGCAGGGTGCTCACCCAAGACACGAGGAGACCCTCCATCCCTGTATCTGATACGGTGCGAAGCTGTATTAATCTCGGGTTCATGGAATTGCATAGAGCTGTACTATTATGATAGGCTGTTCACTTGTACCCCCCCCCCCCCTTTTTTTTTGAAGAGGGGGCATGATGCCATCATCACTGTATTCTCGGAGGTGTGTCCACTTTTACATTCTCTGAATACCGTATAGACCAAGAAAGTGCGTCCCGATCACGCACGCCGGTGAGTTTCCGCCCTATCCCGCCTCAAAAGCGAGTCCAGTACTTGCAGCTCCCGCGCCGGTGAGATACAGAATCTTCCGCCACCCGTGTGGATATTATGCCCATAGGCATCAAATGAACTCCTTGCTCTTAATTGGAGTTTCAACGTGCTGTTTAGCCAGCACTAGCTTAATCGGGCCTAAAAGAGGGGACTCTCAGACCTTCACTAACGCCAGTTCCAAATGGAGATAGAAGCCGAACATCTTACTATCGTACTAAGGGATTTCCTTCCCTTTCCGGTAAGGCTCCAGCAATTGGAGAGAGAGTATTCTGGTGGATTCCCGGTAGTCGGGCAGTCGAGGTCGGGTGGGACAATATTTGCCCAACATCCCTGAATATGGTAGCTGCTATTGCGGCATCTCGTAAACGAAACAAGCGGGCAATCCCTGTTCTGATCACCTAGAATACCAGTAGGCCTGGTACAAGTATATCCCAGATCGGTGCTCGAAGTCTTGGCTAAGGTCCAGTACTCGCACTTGTACCGCACCTTTGCTGTCGGGAGGGTCTGGGTGTTCGGTTGCTGGCCGGTATCAATGCCAAAACTACTGCACCGTATTACACCACTGCATCGTACTGGCCTTGATGAACTCCATTATTGTTATCAACTGTGGAGGTTGGTTTGAATCCACTAATCATATTCGGGGATCTGAGCTGAACTGAATTTTGTTAGCCCCAATCATATCATAAAGCCTGAGTCCTGGCCCTGATTAAAATTTAATCATGAACGGTTCTTGTCCGACTTACGAGTAGTTGTTGCACCAGAGAACACTATTGGATGGGTAAGCTTCACGAATGTTCGAGGGACGCCATGTCTGCTCCCTGTTCTTGATCAAGAGGGGGGGGTATGAGGGGAAGAAAATGCTGGAGCCGAGCTTGGGTCACCAAGCCCCATCCCCAGGGGCCCAGTTCCCTTTTGCTCCGCCCGACCAACTTCAGTGCAAGTAAGGCACAGGGGAACCAACGGGCTGCGGGGACGATTTACGGCTCCCCCAAAACACCCAGGGATCTGGTCTTGGAGTCCTTGAGCGATTCAGCAACGGCATAAGAAAAAAGCAATTGCAGCATCCATTCATTTATTGTACTCGTACACCATGCAGATTGACGAACTTAGCTTGGCGTCACTATAGAAAAATCCTCCTACGCAAGTTTTAGGGCAAACTTATTTCCCTATGGAATTATCATTCTTCTGCCAAATCTGCTGAAGCTATTGGTGAGTGGATAATGGGTTAATGGGGCTACAGGGGTAAATTATTGTGCTGCTGATGGGCTGTCGTTGCTACGTTGGAAATTCCGTGTTCAGCCAATCATCCCTCTGTGAAACCATGGGGAGCGTTAACTTGGTATCCATAATTAAGTCTCTTCTATCTACCACACATCGTAATATCAAATATATGCGGGTTGAATTAGAAACACCGGCAAGAAAATGGGACGCCTTTTTTCCCACTTCCAGGTTTCCGGTCGACAAAGTCTGTAAGTCTATCAGTTTTGCTTTTCTCCTTCTGCTTGGAACCCACCGGGCTGCTGGGGAAAGACCCGGGGCTGCCGCTCAGCCGTGCTCAGGGACACTTATGCATGGACACGTTCTTGTCTCGCGGAATTCTTGTGGGGCTCTCGCGACGGCATGTCTCGATCTGCTTAGTTCCATGCTCTAATTGGAAACAATTATTGAAATCGGACGAGTGTCAATGCCTCCACCTGCTATTGTTACCACAGCAGTATAATCAATTAGAGCAGGGAATTTTACACACTGATTGCTCAGCGAAAATCCGATCACTCTAGCGAGCGCCACGGATTATGAAAGAAACCGAAATATCATACCATTATCAAAGAGGGGAGGGCAAAACAATTTTGGAGACATGCACTCCCATGTAGTAGTGCTCTGTGCTCAAAAAATTTCGCTCAAGTGTGCCTATGCGCCGGTTTCTCCTGGCTCCTCTGTCGAGGGTCTCTGCTTGGCTACAGTGGTTTCCCCGCTATACGAGTGATATATGGTGATCTTGGTCGGCTCACCGAATATAATACGGTGGATATGATAAAAACGGTTCGTGTCGGTCGAACATAAGCCGGGGTGTCGATGCTGGGTCGAAAGACCGAGAGTTCTGAAATTGTGTTTTGGGCTGACACTGCATGAGATGGGCTGGTACTGGAAGATATTGGTTTACTTGAGTGGGAAGTGACTTTTGGGCCTTAGAGTCACTTGGGGGACAGGTGTGTTCCCACCTCTAAGCACCCTTTCACAGCCTCTCTGCCATCCTGTAGGTATCGCATTTCGGACGCCGCATGTTGTATCGGTTATCTCTTCCCCCCCCCGGAGCCGTGCACCTTGATTCTAGCACAACTCCCTCTCCTCCCGGTTGGATTCCACAGCTTGTTCGGCCGGCTGCCGTAGTACCGGTTTGATATCCGTTCGTTCACCGGATCACAGAGGCCCTCTGGTATCTAATTTCACTGGTTTGATCGGTACACTTATAGTTTTAACTCTCCTTCTCAGATTCTTCCACTAATGACATCTGTTTCCTAGCTCCAGGGCTCTGGAATATAGCTTGATTTGGCGCGATAATGAAGTGAGAATAGAGATGCTGTCTAGGAAATACTGCGCCTTTGTAGGAGGGTAAAGCCTTCAACTTTGGATGGCTTGCGTTGGTAGTATGATAGTCCTATATTTATGAGCAGATGGGCGGTGAACGGCTCCTCTAACTCCCATACTTCCTGTTAACAAGCGACACATTTAGGTGGAATTTCCTCGTTCTAAACATCTCCCGAACCTATATGCGGACGTGCGGTCGCTGTAGACTCGGTTTGTTTTGCGGATGAGGAGCCAGATCTCAGCATCGCGATGGGTTCTTCCTAGAAATCAAAAACTTCAACACTTGTCATTTTCCATCCGTCGTGGATGCCGCCAATCGTTCCACAACATCATTCCGAACGATTAGATGGGTGCGCTCTGCTGGGAAACTGGCCTACTCATGTCGGACAAAACTTGAGTTTAGATCGCTGGCGTTACCGTATCCACGGAGAAAAGGATCGTTGGGTTGATCTTGCTGCTTTTTGTCCCGAAATCTATCCTAGTCTCTCTCCAACAGCATTTTTAAGGAACCCTTGCGCCGAGGCTTGTTTCTTGACTTATTCATATCAATACGTAGTCGATCGTTGGGTATTTCTCAATTTGAGTGCATAGAAAACATGCTCCCCCCGGAGTCAGTCCCTTCCGTGCCCTTTACTTCTCGGAAAGAGCTGCCCCCTGCTGAGTCAGTTCCTCACCTCCACCCCGCTGGTATTGAAATACCCAAAAGAAAAACATGAATCGTATCTTCGATACTGATCACTTCAAATTAGAAGCACAGTAAAAAAAAAACCCCCCACCCGATAAAACAAACGGCTTGAGTTCAGCCAGTCCAGTCCTCCGGTCATTTTGCCGCTTGGGGTAGCCTACTAGAGTTAACCGTAAATCGCAGTTTGGGTTAGGAGAAAGCCGATGCAAGTTAGTGGCTGGCCCCTCTTTGACTGGAAGAGGGGTTTTCTTCTCAGTTGTGACTTGGGCACTCGATATCACATTGTGGAACCTCTGGGAGGGGGGCATTCTTTACTAGATATCACAAACTAGGGCCCATTTCTCACCAAGACTGAGGTAGAAAATGTGTCTTTACTCAACCCGTGCGGGATCCACTGAGAAAATAATAGTGCAGGTCATCCACACAATATGCGATTGCTCAGGATACCATTGTCTGCTTGAATGCCGTCTAACTCGCTTTGGCCTAAGAGATAGGTATCAAGTTTGGGCAGCGAATGAGGAATTAGCAGTTCTCATCACAGCTGCCTCACTTCTCTTCAGACCGGGGATTCCTTTCTTCGGAAGTCTCTCATAAGACTGTGTGCATTGAATTGTGCACTAAAGGCCTAAGTGAAAAATCTTGTAGGCAGATATCGTCTGACAAATAGCGCGATGAGATTTGAGAGGGGGGTACGAGTAGTGTACTAATTAGTGGGCTCCGAACCCCACGGCAAAAGCACAAAAGTGCCCTCAGAATAACTGAAGGGCAGAAGTAGGAACCCTTGAGATTCATACCGAGCCTTATTACCCCACCTTCCCGCTTCCAATGCAACGCCTCAATTTGCAGATACCCGATAAATCTCCAGATCACATACCGGTATCTCCCTCGGAGAAACAAACACCCATCCCTGTAAAACCGTTTTCGTTCTCAAGAGCGCTTCACGATCTGTGGGGTGGTATTCTCCCGACCCTTCTTGCATCCCAACAATCCAGTACCTAATCACATAAAAGCAGCAGCCCCCCACCTTCCCAATTAGTCGCTATGTTCCACAAACATGTGTGTCTCGGTGCTGGAGTACAGCAGTTGGTGCGCTGGCCGCATTTTCTAATTTGTTGGTGTGGGTTACGCGACCCGGGCACCCAATAGGTTGGACAGATCATATTATGTGGGACCTAATGAAGGGCACTGATTGGGGGTGGTGGGCCGCAGTGGTTCGCTTCGTCGATTTATGTGAGTATTCAGACAGTCGAGCCTTGTTGGACAAGATCAGGTTGTCGAGTGAGATGTGGTGAATGTGAGAAGGGATCGGGGGAGTTGCACTTCTTGAAATTTCCAAAAAAAACACTAGTCTCACATAGACAAGCGAAGTTGGGTATTTGCCACTTGAGGAATGTCGTAGAAGTGAAGAGAGAGAAACGTAAAATTCTAATTTGTGAACATATCGATTATTTCTGCATGCAATTTCGCGTCAAGTCTATCCGACCGCTCTAAACTTTCTAGGGACAAACACTATGAATGTTGCACATAGTAGCGAAGGCTAGGGCGGCTGTAATTCTAATTAGTATATCCGAGAATGGGGGAGTATCGATCCACAGGCCTGTTGCCTTGATCACGGGGCTCAAACTCATGCCTATTTTATCTTCCTGCTCCTTGGTCTTGCTCTATTGCCGCTTATCTCTCCCTGTATTACCCGTTATTTGGGGCGACTCTAGCAATCAGCGCAAATCCGTAATACCGTAAATTGATAGCATGGCCTTGCACATACCGTGGAGCCCACCCACTGCTTGAGACCCCTCCAGAGGTGTCACCATCGGGATTCCCATTGGGGATACTCTCCCTGTTCCAGAGCGAGCCGCGCCGGCAGCGTTATTGACCGGCTACAGCCATATTATCGGTATAGAGATAAACGCGAACAATAGGAAGGGAAGAAAAATATGGTATACTTTACAATATCACCCGTCGTGACCACCGGGACTACCAAAGGTCCCCTAACCACATCTATGGCAGCAAAGCGGCGTCTGAACAGTTCGTGGTACTTGCCGGAAGTGTACCTTGGCGTGAGGACTACTATAAATCCTAGACGTAAGGCAGGCTCACCATCAAGGTAGTGCTAGTGAGTATCCTTCTCCTGTGACGAGACTAGGCAGGTAGAGGATAATAGAGTAGAGTGCCTAGATACTGTGTTGAGAAGTGGACTATCCCCCATACCCACGCTCGGTAGCCTTCGGGTGCACTGAGTATCTTCTCCAGATTTGGTTCTGTTGCGTGAAGTCCTCGATCAGCTTGGTCTACTTGGGCGATCCCGTATTTCACCCCCGCGTCAGCAAAGGGGCAGTGTTAGGGCAGTTTGATATGAAAATGAGAGCAAGAAGACCAAAACCGATTGTGATCACTCTCTCGATGATGAGGATCTACCTCGATACCTATGTTAGACGTGCCATGGGGGGAGGCCTTGCGAAAATACGCTTACCATATTCCAGATGTCCAGTGTATTCCTCCGGAGGTGTTAATTCGAGCAGCTAACCCCCCTCTCTAATGGCATGGAGGAGTGTAGCACCGCTTATCTCTTCCCCTGTATGGGCGGTGGATACAAACCGCCCACTATATTAAATTAGAGTGGAGGCTTCGGCCAGAATTTGAATCTAGTACCAACTCTTACAACTGAAATACGGTCAGTACGTGTCCATACATCTCCCGGGCACTACATGAGAGCACTTGCTAAATCAGTCGAGGCAAGAAGCCACTCCCCGCAGGGCCAAGATAGAACCTCACGGCAAGTACCCCGCCGGGGCGGTGAATAGCTGATACAAGACAGAATATCACACCACAAATCACCGATCATGATTAATGCGCGCTTATGGTAGTGGGGCAGTGGTTCAACCACACTTGCTAGCGGAATATAGCACTTCGGACTGGTCCTCTCGAGAGTAATCTGCGATGGTGTCTCGTAAATGATATATCCGATGAAGAAGATGGACTGTGACTAGTTGTGCTTTTGAAGGTTGCTGTGACTCTGTCTGCGTTTCTAAAATTCCAGCATTCCTAATTAATTGCCCTGATCACCTTGGTTATTTCACGCTTAACTATGTCTGCTTTTCGTTTGTGTGCTAACCTATAGATGAAAGACGTATGATATAGCAGCACTGCAGCTAGCATTACACTCATATCTATCTTCCTCTACGCTCACAGAACAACTTTCTCATGGCGCTCAAGTCCATTCATAACAACGTGACTATTAATGGAAGGCCTGGCGAAATAACCTCTTTTTCTTCCCCTACCAGGACACCCTGTCAGATACCGGAGTCCAGGAAAACAAACTATGGTTTCCATGTCCCCGGGCACGCGCTTCCGACTTGTGTTCCTAGAAGCAAGAGAGTACGGTACGTTTTTTTTTTACGTTTTGTTTTAACTTTAACTTTGTTTTTTCTACTTTAGAACCCATATTCCCCCTCGTGCAAGTATCTTATGAAATATTGTTACATTGATATGGGCGAAGGTTTCCCCGAAGCGTCTGTAGCCTGAGTTAGGAGAGGGTTTTCCTGGCCTCTTGCGTTGGCTTGCTCATTTGAGACCTTGAATACCGAAGTAGAGGGCTTTCTTGGTGAAACAGTGGCACTCTAAACCTGGAGTGGAGGGCTCTCATAATTGTGGTATTTCGCATGGGGATTGATATATGTGAAGAATTGACACAATTGTTGTGCAGGTTGATTCCAGGGGGCAGGTGATGGTATCAGCAGTACGGTGGCCTCTCAGGATTAAGGAGTCTATTTTAGTAATCTCCACGTCCACGATCCCCGACTAAGACTCCCTGGCAAGGCCAGAGCTAGCCTAGAGAGTTTCTCACTACTTGTTAAACCCTTACACAACTAAGCATTACCTACCTAACGAACCCTCCTCCTATATTTAGGGAAGCATCCCCAATGAACCTAGAAATCGATAGCAATACTGGAGGGTGCTAGTAAACAAGTAACTCACGGCACAAACTTCTTTACCGAGACAACACTGGAAACCCAAGCTAGTAAAATGAGCTTATGTCTAATTTTCTTGCTTCAAAAATAGCGACTGGACATAACTGTTGGCTGGTCACCGCTTCGAAAGGGCACAATTTAACCCCGCTATAGAGCGGGACTCTCACTCCATCTCTAGGGCTAGGAGTAGGGGGCTAATCACTGGTAACTAATTAATTTCTTCCTTGAGCCCTGAAATTTAACTAGCACTGTGTTTCGTTGGATTAACAAGAAGACATCAAAAAGAGATCAAGAGAGGGTACAATGCGGTCTCACTAATAGATGGGAAAGTTAGGCGTCACCTAGCCACCGAGATTCATAGAACATCGCAAGGGTCTCAATTAATTTTAGCAATTTCTTTCAGCTGCCGTTATACTAAAATTCATCCCTAAACCGCAAATCTTTACTAAATGGTGTGTTTTTAATATTGCTTGATTGACTCTGAAGTGTTTTGGGTAATTAGGCAAAAGCTAATTCACTAGCGCTGTCTAGCTATAGATAAATATCATAGCTTTACTTCCCTCATCGGGTGCTAGAACCGAAATACATGAAAAAGATAAAAAATCAGCAGCTTAAGGTGTCAATAAAAGGGCATATTATTTGGCCCTTCCCCAAAAGAAATATCTCAACTGTACAGTACATAAAAGGGGCTTTCTAGGGCAAAAGTACAGGAGACAAGAGAGTGTTTTCTTAAGCTCATGCTCCCCTGAGTGTGCCGAGCACGATTCGTAACGGGAAAGGCCTTGAACTTCGTTTGGGCCCGGCATGCTTGGTTGTATTAAGCTTAAACGCCCCCGGAATTGTTGAGACAGTTCGGCCCGGCCCGAGCCCTTTGAAGTCACGCATAATCACTTGTGATGCGACGCCTTCCCCACCAGCCACCTCCGGCTCTGACGGTCACCCACAGCTTTCCTACGCATTACCTTGCGGAAATTCGCGTTTACAGCCAAGATACTTGAGTGCGCAAGCATCTGGTATGAAGCACTTACTGTAAGCCTTTGAGTATGAATTTAGTGCGGCGGCATAGATGTGCGGGGGGGGGTTCGAAATGCCAATTTTTGATCCTCATGTTCAAGACTTTGCGCCAACCCCCTATGCGCATGGGATAGACAATTAACTCCTAACTAATATTATGTGTTATATGGGCATCAGGAGGCCCTTTCCCTTTCTATCTCCCTCCACATTGCTTCTAGTACTTACACCTTGCTACTAAATTTATATAAAGAGACTCAAGGCTGAGGTGGTGAGGGTAACTGGGATGGAGGAAAATGGGGAGAGAGTTGTATTTTTCCTTTGTTTGGTGTTTACTAGAGGTTCTTTCCTTTTGTGCCTGTCTTTCTTATATTGGGGAAGGATGTGTATCTGGCTCCATACTGAGGGACCGTAGGATTGATAGGCATTGGGCAGGGGTGGATTTCTTTGTTTAAGGAGTTTAGGCCGTACCTCAGGGTGAATGCCATGGTTTTTCCTGTACTTAGTACGAATGAACCGCTGACTTAACAAAAAAAAAAGCCGAGGTGATGAGGGCGAGATTACCACGTGCTAAGAACAACTGGACCGGAGAAAAGGGGGACTTGATGCTCATAGAATTGCAAGGTAGAAGAGAGATAGCCAGACATACATCTGCCCAACAACTCCAAAACCAAACCGAACTCCATAAACCATAGAGGACGAATGGAATGTGAAGAGGCCCTCCGGCAATAATAGAAACTCGGCGAGCGAACAGCCCGCCATCAAACCACTACCGTCGTAGGAACTAATCCCTGGATCCATGTCCTTCGCCCAACGGCATAGAACGGAAAGCAGCAATCTAGACTAAACACTAGATGGCTGATGCCCGATGGCGGCAGGTGTAAAGGAAACAAGACTAAGCCTTGCTCGGCATGTTAGAAAAAATGACATTTTTCTAACTTTTAAGGCATTACTGTTGCAAATAAAAGATTGCGACATTTCCCCTTTCTGATTATAACTCAAGCTACAGGCCACCTACCAGATCCTCCTTCCTATGGCAGTCATCAAAATGATAGCCACTATTCAAATATGAATTTTTTACCCCAATTGGTGAAAGGGGTTTGAATTTTAGAAAAAAACAAGTTTTTAGGGGGAATAGCATTTTTTATATTGCGGCAGGCCGTGCAGAGCCTAAGACAAATATCCTATCATATGCCTATGATAGCAGCAGAGGATGTGAATAAAGCCCCATATCCTAACCCTGTATGGTCAGGGCTGGACTACCTAGGGCTCTGAGTTTTGGCGTACGATAACCGTAAGTTTCTCATCAGCCGCTACCTGTGCTACTCAAAAGTGACCGCTGGTCTTGTTTATAGCGAGTTATCTATGGTGTGCCATTGGTTGTTTATGAACTGTCCTGAGCGCCAGACCTGTCATCCCGCTCGAAAAGCAAGTGCTTCAATGTCTCTTTTTGTTTTTCACTTAGGACTCCTCAATCAAGGTAATCCACCATCACAATTACATATCATTAACTTGTGGGGTTGTAGGGTTGTGAAACTGATTAACACACTAGGCGCATAGCAAGGACACCCGCTTATCAAATGTTCCCTCTCCCATGGGTCCTACTGACCCCCGCACAAATGCCAGAGTAGGGAGACCAGCAGGAGGATTATCATACATCTTGGCTGATTTTCAGATGATTCATTCACTACGGAGGTACAGCGCCTAAGTTTTATATGTTCCACAAGCGAGGTTTGCTGCCCCTACCTCCTGTGGAACATACAATACTTAGGAGCTGTGCCTCCGTATTTCTCCCGATTTCTGGTTCATCCACTTCTTCCTCCCCATCTGACTCCCCCATTTTAGTTGCCCAGCCAGCCTCTCTCATACCCTTTCCTCTCCATTCCCTCCCCCCTGTGTGAGCCCTCCCCTTTCCTCTCACCTTCCCCTCCTTCCTCTTTCTCCCCTGTCTGCTAGTGTCACATCCTGTAGTCTCCTGGTCCCGGGCTGGTGGCAAACGCGAAACGGTGTTCCCGAGACCCCTAAATACTAGGAAGCAGCAAGAGTAATAACTACAGCTGGTGAGAGTGATCGTGGGATAGCAGCATGTTGCAGTCGGGGATTGTAGTGCTCCAATCCCTCTCTCAGTGCAGAGGCTGAAAATCAGGGTTCCCAAAGTATAAAATCGGCTGTGCACATTTGTCTTCTGCATTAATTCAAATGGTCCCAAAAGGAATCCCGGCAGGCAATCTCTCAAAGATTTGTATTGTATCATACTAGCTGGACAACTAGGTGTGTAGCATATTAAGTTTCAATAAAGGCAGGTGGTGGGCGGGTATAGGTCCCTTGGATTCCTCACTCACGCATATTCAGAGTCACCGTATATAAATTAGCTGCCGTCCATGGTAGGATACCACCCAATTGGAACAATTCATATTGAACCTTCTTATTAATACGCACCGTAAGGGGTTTCGACTATCCCGTGCTTATTTATCCTCCTCCCTTGTCACAACCGCCGCCGCTGCTCAATCAATCAAGACCCCAAGGAGTGGGGAAGAAGAAAAATCGTCACAATCCTTCCATAACAACACTAATCCCCCTCTTCCATAAGGTGTTAAATCGCCTTCACTCCCACTAGTGGCCCGAAACTCAAAGTGAATCGTCCCCCGTTTAGTCCTCTATCAGGACAAACATTCAAACCCACCGGGCCGCCGATGAAGGAGTTGGTTCCTAGGGTATTCCGAAGAGGTGGGGTATTTAGAGAGGGTGGATCTGATAATGCGGGCGTACTTTGCCGCCCAGATCCGGGCTTTCGCAATATGCATGTTAGGTATGATGGATGATCTTTGGGAAAGGGATTGGGGGGAAGTAATTCTGGAAAATCGGGATATCACTGCAGTTCTCTCATGAGCAGTTTGCGTGATAGGCGGGGGGAGAATATAATTTGGTCACTCGTCTCGACCCCGGATTCGCAATTTCGAACTAGTGCTCTATGTTAGGATCTATAGCAAAGCAGCTGGCAAGTTCTTGAAGCAAAAAAAATAGCAGAAAATAGTACAATAGTTAGAAAAGTGGGGAATGGCAGTAGGTAGTGTACTCAAGTCTGGCCGCCCATGCACATTTCTATGAAGAATCTATCCCCCATAGACAGCAAGCATTTTTTCTCGCTTTTGACGACTCGGCCAGGTGTGTAGAGTGTCCGAGGATAGCCACTAAATGGCGCAGGGCTCTAACACTCGAGCTAGACTAGGGCTAAGCAATAGGGTAGGTATAATCGGAAACTTCATTCGCTCGTCGTCTTCAAACTAACCAAACATAAGTCTATATAAAAATAATAAAAACCATCTGAATCATTCCATCGCTTCCCACACCTAACGATCTCTCCATGTATGACTCCATTTGCCTGTGTATGATACTTCCGTAATAAGAAAGGAAAAACACAACCATAAACCCTTCAGTCAATCCTCATAACTCCAGGGCAAACGAAATAGATCACTAACGCTATTATCTCTCCTTGTCCCCCAACCATCCGATTTCCTCAGCTCTGACCCTCCGCTTCGGCCAACTCTGACATAGTGTAGCGGGGGCCGACGTTCTTGCTTCTCCATGACAGATTTCCCGAAATGTCACCTAGGGTAGCTCTAAATTACGAACGGGGCATTCCATACTCTTATTGGTGATGACCAGAAACTCCCCCTTTATCCCGCTGGCGGAGGAACGATTGTATGATTAATACCTTGTGGAATCTATACTATTAGATGTCGCTGTAGAAAGCTGGATATGGTAAGGACATAACTTCAGATACAATAGATAGCGATCTGGAGGAAGTTTTTGTGGAACTTATCCTCTGGACTACGGTATTTCGGAAATGTGGTTATAGCAAGGACTTTAGGGGACTTAGTTTAGGTTCTGTGCTCATGCCCTCCAAGATCTAGGTGACTCATCAGAGGTGGTAAAGCGGGGGTGGCAAAAATATGTTACCAGTTATTTGTGGCAGCACTATATTGCATCATATCGTACAGTGATTGCGTTTTCCAGAACCGTGCCTAAGGCGTTGCCAGAGGTGAGAGCTATGGCACCGTACGGAGGTGCCTCCATAGGTATAAAAGAGACACCTACTTGTAGAGCTACAAACGCTGTCAACATACCTTATTATAAGGCATCCGTAGGCCATATATGCGTATTAGAAAGTGCCCCCCATCCAAACGCAATTCCAAACCACCACTCAAATCCTATCAATAGGGGGATACTGAAGGGCAGCAGGTAAAACACCAAAATAGGACCCACCCGGGGGCTCAGAACTCGACGAATATCTCTGAGATCCATTTTAAATACCCATACCAAGATGAGAGCACCCCGCATCCAAGATACACCTGATGGAGGTGGTGCGCGGGGAAAACTACTACCGTAGAAGCTCCGCTATCAAGCTACTATGAGGCCAACGTCGTGAGAGTGTCCCAGATGAAAGAACGTGATATGAAAACCAATGAGTGTGTTAGTGTTTGATGGAATTGGCAAGAGCAATGTATGATACAGAGAAAGATAGCAGCTCTAGAGAGAAATACAACCTGTGACGGTTAGCTCTCATGGCCGACCCACAATCCTAAAATGCCGGGAAACCAGTCCTCTCAAGGAACCAAAGCTGGCGGCAGTCCACATCGATGCCCTAACCTAACATGCCATGATGGGGTTACTCCATCAACACCAACCCATATAGAATTTCCCAATTTTTAAGCTCCATAGACCAAAAGCTAGGCGGTCACTAGGCAGCCGTCGGGCCACAGATGAAGAATACCGGGGATACCCGATATTGGTGTTGAATGGCATCAACCATCGGGTGTTTTGACTACTATGTCAGGACTCCTCGGAACCAATCGCCGATAATAGTCGAGTGATGACCTGTGACGGAGAGGCCAACCCAGCCATTGAATGGTGTTCCAGAGGATGGCCTTTAAAGTCTGGTAGTAGGAATGGATAAGAGCAACATTAGGCGCCATCGTTCACACATGCGATAGTGATTATTTCGAGAAGATGACTGCTGAACAGCACCATACTTGCCGGTCTAGAAGAGTATGACGGATTGGCGAAGCTCCCAAAGTCTGATGCCCTGCTCCCCCAGTACAGTCAAAACCTTTGCTCGAAAACCCCCTCGAAGGAAATTAGTCTCACCAGAATGTATGTGCAAATACCCGTATGAACTCCTGGGGGCGTCTCCTAGTCTAACTAAGTGAGATTTGTCTTCCTCAGCTGATTTAAGGCCCTTGTCGATACCCCTCTCTGCGAAGGAGAGGTCAACTGTCTAGTGCTATTTTATTCCTGGACTTGAACTTTCTGAACTTTCTATAATGACACTGCCCTTTTTAACCACATCAATTCCTAATCTTGTACAAGTTACGGGCATATAGTACTCGAACACTAGCCAGCAGTCCCACAGCAAAATTTGGCGGGAATTGACCCAAGGGCATTACCAACCCTAGACCTACCCCCGAGCAAAAAAGTGGTTCGCCGAGCATTTTTAATGCTCGACTACTCCACTGCCCCCCGGATTCGAACTCATGATGGTCCCTGTTTCAAATTAGCCGACCAGTCTCCTAAGCCATTAGACCATAGGAACTGGCCGATGACACTCTTTTTTCTTGATCTTTTAACTGCTTCTTCAGAAAATAGACAGTTCAGGCGCCTGATACTTTATCGTTGGTAAAAAAAGACATCGGTATCCAATCATAGTACTCTCTCATGGAATGGATAGAACTAGGAACGGGGGGTTTCCGGTGCATACCTGCGACCTGCCTCCAAAACACTCGCTTTCATGCTCAGAGGACAAATTTTCCCCGAATTCCATGGCTAGTATCCCCGGTGTAACTATTCTTTGGTACAGGAGGGGCAGGGATAAAACTTTTGCATGGTAAATTATCTATGCCTATCTGACCGCCCACAAAAATTCGGACTCAAGTGTTCGGATTCTATATGCCTGTAACTTGTATATATCTACTCCTTATCCTTCCTTCCTTCCTTCCTTTATCTCCTTCCCCAAGTCATACAGGAATAGACGTCCTATCCCCGTACAACTCATTCCATTCTCAAGAAACTTCCTACAAGCGTCCCGGAACAAAAATTTCAAAAGAACCCCGATCCAAAAACCTACGCCCTACAGAAGATATGACTCAAGGAAAAGGTAATACTCAAGTTACCAAACTGACCGACAATCCTCCTGCGAGAGCCTATTTTCCTTGCTGCAAAAAAAATACAATTTTCTCCACTTCACTCCCTGCTTCACTACTCAATCGCGACGTTCTTGTAGCTTCCATGCCAATCTGAAGGAAGTGCAGTATGTTGCGGGGCAGCATCGGCTAATAGTTTGCTCTGGTGCCGCAGATGTATCGGTGCATACGCACGGAGCCTTTGACACTTTAGTAGTCAATTGGTCTCTCAGAGTTTGGGGTTCTCATGGATATACCTTTAAGGTCGCAGGGGGCAGTCTGGAAGACTATCACAGCCCCGTGAGCGACTAGGATTCAGAGTTTAGAAACTGGGGAGGTGGAGGAGACGGTGGCTACTATTAGGTCTGGGGATAGGCTTTCGTGATATGCTGAAGTGACTTCTTCCCTATAGCAACGTGCAATAATTGAGAGTAGATGTAGTGACAGCCTACCAAGATGATAGAAGACAAGATCTAGATAACTGGTACACTATTCAGATAAAAAGATATTGAACGAAGATTGACAACCTAGTTACCAGCACACCGGGGGGCTCGGACATGCTTACAACCCATTCCACATCCACCCCACTAATACACACAAAACACGGGAGTTGGGTGTTAGGCTAGGGACAACAGGAAGAGGAACTGGGATAATATCCACTCTAGTCAGGACTCAAATGGGAGAACGCCTACAGTGCATTATAGCTTTCCGGACAGACGTTTTACTCTCACTTAAAGGGACTAAACCTTCGGCAAGGCGAGCGGAATACTCCTTCACCTCCTATCTCCCTGGTGGTAGTGTGAAAAGCTATTCGCGCGCACCTTCACATAACGGAATCCCTTAACTTGAACTTTCTCTAGTTCCTCTCAGTGACTCAGGGTGTTCCAAGGACAGCAAATAGCCGGGGTTCCTTTTATTATTTACTGGTACGTTATTGCAGCACCGGTTTACTTACCCCGGAGTTTTTCCTCGACCTAGGCAAGAGAACACTGAGGGGATTAATGTGTTCCATTGGGTTTAAAGACGGCGGAGAGAAGATGACGGACGTACTCTAATGGTGGAGCGAGAGCTAGCCAGTGGCAGGGGGGTAGGGGATGTATGGTGGAGCCTGAAGATATCACGCTAAATGCGGGAACTCTCAAGTATCGTTGGATACAGATATGTCCCCGGTTACAAATCGCTCAGATCTTTGGACGAGGGTTGCTCCATGTTCTCAAATGCTCCCTTCCAGTCTTTCCCAGCGAGTAAGGCTATATATATCACACGAAGGTTGGGTGAAGTGCCTCTTGAGAGAGTGGAAGGCTCACAAACTTAGGTAAACACCTGATTGCCATAAAAAGTCAAAATGTAAGCTTCGTTATTTTCTATCGTCCCGCTTGCTACGGGAAAGACACCTCTGTGAGTTCCGAGCAGCTTCCACTATCGTCTCCGTAGCGGGCGTTGTTGAACTTTGAGTTAGGCTATGGTGACACTCGGGAGTCGAGGAACTATCTCCAATTTCTGTTTTATCAAGTACCCTCAAGGATTGAGTGTGGCGGCGGTCCTATACGCAATTGAGGGAATTCAAATGAAGTCTCGTGATTTCTTTGGGGCTAACGGGCTTAGGTGTGGTTCTGGGGGTTGACGGTGGTTACTTTGGCCTTAACAGAAAGCTAGGTAAAATACTTGCATTATACCTCTTCTAATTGCCCAATGCACTCGGGTATGTCCATAAATATCAGAAAACCAAGGGCAGCAAGACAGGGATTTGTGCTAATCATTAGATCACTTGGTGGGAAGAAGCACAGAATTGTTGAAGCTAGAAACCCAGACCAGTTGCATTGGTGGCCATCTTTCTCCAACGTATAAATTTTAGTGCCTCCAAAGGGGTTCCTAGAGTTTCAATTAGGTTGGCCTCTATAGGACAGATTTGTACTCGAGTACTATGACCAATTTTTAACCATTTGGCTCAGGATCTTGTTGGGGGGGTAATCTATTTCATATCCACTCCAGGTTGTTTGTGTCTGCTGATGCTTATTATTTTCCATTCATACTAATATACTCGAGTACATATCTGCTCACCTCCCCCCAAGATCTTGCTAACTTTTTTTCTTCCGGTTTTTGTGGGCACACCCGAGTATTGAAGCTTCTACGGCATGCACTATCAGCGGAGTGTTGGTTAAGATCTGCAGCCCAATGAAGCACACTAACTCGAGGATAAATCTATTCCCCGCCCTCCTAGTTATAATAATTAATGTCATCGGCCTCAAGAATCGCCTCGCACCCCTGCTTAACCTTAGATTGATAGAGCGAATAATCCCTTCCGGATTCGCTATATCGCAGATGCAGTAAAATCTATTCGTTATGCCCTGCTTGAATGTTCACCCCGCAGCATAAGGGCCGGTCAGACACCAGAATTGTAGTAGTATAGTCCGTTTGACTGATCAACATGCGCTAATTACCAATAGTCGAAGGATCCGACTGACAAGCTATACTTAACCCCAGAGCCTATCACCTCCCATAGCACTCGTGATATATGCCCCCATTTGACTCTACAGACTTTTGCTTGGCTTGCGTATGCAGCCATGCATGCGGTGTTATTACTACTCGAGTACAGTACTACGGTAGTATGCTGAGTTCATCCCGACAGGCTACCCACCGAGCATGATACTAGCGCAGTAGCTCTACAGCCTAATATAAGCGCACCCTGACCCCTCTTTTTAGAACTTCAACAGCAATACTCGAGTACTGAAACTAGCTCACACTATTCCTGCTTTTATTCCTCCGAACTCTTCTGATACTCCAAGAGCTACGAATGAATGGAGGCAGACTATGCGTCGCCTTATGATAGAAACAGGTAAAGATTCCCAGATTATTGAGGCAATGAAAACTACTTGTGAGATTCGAGTTGATCACAAAGAATCGATCAGGAGTTCGTCCGGAGCATCGGGAGCCGCATTTCTTATGAATGGTCGAACCGAACGTCGTGCTTTAACGCGGGAAGAGACATTTAGTCCCCTAGGTTGGGATTATTCGGGGCACTCGAGTAGACTACTTGAGTACCCTATCTTCAGTCTCAACTCCTGTGAATATCACCGTTGGGGCGGGATCTGCAGGGATGGGAAATTGGGCTAGCCGCTGTTGAACATGGTAAGATTAAGCGAGAAATAAGATGCGGCTCTGCTATCAGGGGATAGGACCTACTGTGGGACTAAGCCATCAGCACCGGATCGACATGTCCAACGATGTTTGCGGTGGGAATCAAACAAATGAAAACCTTACCAGATAGGGTGTGCCGGCACGTAGTTTCCAGAATACGAGTGACGTTTAGGGGAGGGGGTTGGAGCGCGAGCGGAATTAGGGTGCGCACCCTCTGCCGTCCATACGAGCACTCAGGTACCGGTAGTTGTACCCTATCGACAAGAATACAGGGGGACGACCCTTGCCGAAATGAGCTGTGTGAGGCCCGTTCCACGGCTCCAGCACCGGATCGCGAGCACACTCCTCGCATGTTCTCAGAATTGTAAACCTCCACCCCGCGTCTCCTGGACACCCCCTTCTACAGGTGTATCATCACCACCATATTCTGCTAAGGATTGAATTCAAGTTCAAGGCACATCTCTACTCGAATACTAAAAGCACAGTGTTGAATTTTAACCATCTGAAGAATATTGGTATTCCTTCTTGAAACACCCCTGCAATCTTGAAACCAGGCCAAGGCCTGCACTTCCCCCTCGAATCTACCACGACTCCTTTCTTCCAACCAAGCAGATATTTCATCCTCGCCCCGACCACTACTCGAGCAGCCAGCAACCCCGTACTCATCGCCTACGAACCCCACGAGCACACAGTCGAACCCCTCGAGTACATAGACGAGCCCCAGTTAAAGACACAGATATCGTCGATTGACCTCGCAACGAAACGAAAATGCTGGCAAACATTCCTCAGCTCGCAATCGTTCTGGCTTGTCTTTTAGCGGCCGTCATGATTTTGGGGTTAATACTCTGGCTTATCAAGAGGCAGAAATCGAGTCACGGAGGAAGTTTCTCCTCTTTGCCAGCTTAGAGGCATGGGGAGCAAGTGGTGGAACGGAAAGGCGAGAAGGAACTAGCGCTACGTTACACTCTACGAACGAACATTATGCGCTGTTATATATCTATCTCTACCGATCTATTCCGACGAATTCGAAAATCGACGATAAACTCCTTCCATCGCATCGCACGCATCGCACCGCCCCAACTCACTGCGCTGGTTTCTAGAGGTGGAGACTTAATTCTTGTACCATACTTTTCTTTTCGTCCTCGTCTTCCATTTTCATTATTATTTCGTTCTTCACCCAGCAGGCGGAATCGGGCTGTACCCTCTTTCACTACTTTATTTCCTTTGTCATAAACCGGCTGGATATCTGGAGGCGTTTTGTATTGTTTTCTCCGTTTCAGAAGTCTATAAAATGAAATTGATTTTCTTTAGCACAAAACATCACTCGGTCAAGAGGTTTACCTTTAATGCTTGAGAGCTGGGGGTGGATTCTTTGTCCGTTCATTACTCTGGCAGTTGGTGATTCCTATCTAGCCTGGCGTAAGGGCGCGATGCCAGAGGGATGTGCCGGCACCAAGTGAACCTGGATAAAAGGGGGGCTTGGGGGTTCACGCCACATTTTTCCCGCAAGTACTATACAATGGGCATTGGCTCCCCCTCGTCTTTGACCTACATATCCCACTATTTACTTTTCCATCCCAAGCCCAGAGGCTCTGTGAGTGTCTCTCACTGCAACGAGCCTGTCCTGATTTTTCCAGGATCAAGGCCGGCTGGGTGGGGCGTGCGAGCAGGGAGGGAGCTGACGATCTAACAGGGGCCACTTGCATCTCCGAGCCAAGAATTAGCAACCTTTTTGCGTTTCTAAAAGGGTTTGTCAGTATTAGTAGTATCTGCGGGTAGTTATTCTAGAAAGAGCCCTAATTCTCGGCGCGAAGAAATGAGGTCGATACTGGCATCATAGAGGTCTGGGGCATTGGTAAACCTTGCGGCAGAGAATGGACTGGTTGGAGTTGGAATTGGGTTCGAAAATGATTGCCTACCGTACCAATCACTCTCAGTATCTAATCTAATATTGTATCACGGATGGGCGAGTATTACTATTGCCGTGGATTGGGTTAATCTCAATCCGCAGTGACTGCGGTATCCAGAAGCTAAGGACTCTGGAAAAGTGCACCTTTCCCTAACGGGGATTCGCAAGATTGGATCGTTTATTGATCCTGAAGTCGGGAAGTGGAGAGCTCCATTATGCGATACCGGTAGTGGGGGACTTGATCTAGCCGGTACAGGTATTAGCTGACAGTACAGTACAGTGCACTCACTGGTATCCGATAAGTTTCCGTACCCCTGCGTATCAATAGAAAGGAACACCTGCCACCTGGGTTGTATTTATTTCTAAGTCATAAATTGCTAAAAAGTAAGGATAAACAGTAGATAGAATTTACAACTTGCGAACATGATTCTAGTCAGAAACATAAAATAATACAGATAAAATATATTCTCTGAAATGGTAACTTATAAGAGATACATTCCGGTCCCATTTTAGATACAGAAATAAGGATCTTCGGAACACCGGCGAATCTATTATATGCGCTTAGAAGACGAGGTTAAACTAAATCTATATATCATGAGGGTTATTTGGGTAGCAGGGGAAGGTGAAGGTATGCGATTTGCATAAATGGTTAGTATGGTGTAGAGTAATAAAAGTAATAACAATCTACATACAGTAAAAAACTCGAATAATCGAACACTGTGCTATGTAAGTGAGAATTCCCTCCTTTAGAATAGGGGGCGAAAAACACAGCTAAAAAGGTGCTGTTCAGCCCCGCTGGGGGCCATAAAAAACAGAAAAGACACCAGGGCTTACCAGAGGAGGAAACTCCGACGACATAACATAGCACACGGTTCGACTACTCGGGTTTATGCGGTAGCAATAAATGCGGAAATGATTTATGAAACAGGAACTCGGGGGTGGAAGTAAAAATCGAGTGCTGGAGGCAATCTTCTTGTTGTAGGGAAAGGGTTGTGCTGGCCAATAGTGAAAGGAGATTGGAATGGTGAAGGGGTGAAGAACTGGAACCAAGGCTTGGCAGACATAACATGCAAACAAACCTGTCTGATGTTATTATTGAATTCGAAAGGGTTGTCAGTGGTTGTCTGTGGGTACTTTTGTAAAAGATTTCACCTAACGTATCGCACGGGGAAACCGCCCAAGACAGGGATTCCGCACGGGGGCTGTGCGGAGTTGAAGACCTCCTCTAACTATAAACAATTGTAAGGAAACCATGAAAGAAAAAATTAAAAAGAATAAAGAAAAGAAATATATCTAAAGAGAACCAGTGGATCTATCTTTTTGTGCCTTTTCCCAAGCTTTATTCACACGTTTCTGTGCAGGTAATGGTGACCGACCCACAAAACCAACCCCCCAGGTCTGCTCAGCCTCCTCCTCCATTCCCAGATCCCCAATTGCCTCAGTAATCTCATCAACCCACCCATCATCCTCAACAGTATGAATGGTAACCCTGTCAGATATTACAACTTTTTTTTTAGACCGTGGTAGAGGAGTAGGAGCTGTATTTTTGGCATAAGAGTGGAGCAATTCTTCCTTCATAAGAGCCTTGGCCTTTCTAGCAGCCGTGTTAGCAGCCTTCTCCTCATCAGCCACCTGCCTTGCCTCTCTGGGCTCTACCACCTCTTGTATAGTACTAACTCTAGCCTTAGAGAGTCTTTTTCTGTCCCCATATCTGGCTTGAGATTTTTGGCCAACAGATTGAGGAACTTTTGATGAAAATAATTACCAAGTTCCTTTTCTGTTAGGAAACGCTGTAGTTCATGGTCCATTTTCTGAATAAGTGAGGGTAGTTTCTGTACAGTTTCAGATGTGCCCTTAACCAGACCAAGAGCTTCTTTGCTGGTAGATCTTGCCATTCGAGTAGTGTGGGGTGTTGTAGGACTAGGAATAAAAAATTGGCGGTTGAGAAGTGGTGATTACTTTGGTGGTAAAACCTGGAGTGGATTGAAGGGATGGATTCCAGCTGCCTGCCAGGTAGCCTCAATATTACTCTTGGTATAAGTACACTTTCTTGCTTTGAATAAATACCTGCTATTAGTAAAAATAATAGTTAGAATAATATAGTAATACCAATAATTAATAATAGAAAGAATGCTTACTTGAGAAAAGTGCCCTTATTTATACCTGTGTCAAAGGTTCCCTCCATTGCTTGATCCAGAATGTTGCTATAATGCTACTGCAAAGGACTAAATAGACCAATGTCTAAGGGTTGCAGCATGTTTGTAGAGTAGGGAGGCAGACAAAAAGGAACTAGCTCTCGGTGAAGACAATAGTCAAAGAACTCCCATGTGACATGAGATAGATGGCCATCCATAATTAGCAACCGCCAATTATCCTCAGCTATGTATGTGATTGTATTAGTACATGATACTCAGGTTTTGGTGGATATAAATTTTATAAAGAGTGACATACACTGGAGCTGTATAAACCTTGGAAGTTTTTTTGAAGCTACTATATTCCCAGAAAGCTAACTGTTTATCCTTTTGGGGAATATCCAAAAGTAGCAACCTCTTTCTTGGTGATACTTACATACCATCTTTTATAGTGTCCAGCTCCCTGATTAATTGCCATAGGGGGCAATGCCACTCCTCCCGCAGGAACACTTTCAATTACAGTTACCCATTTGTGGCTTCCACAATGAGTCAACCTTGGATTTCTTCTCCCCTTCCGGCAGATCACCCTGCACCATGCAGCTATCCCTATTATAAATCCCTTTTCATCCTACTATACATATTTTCGAGTAATATATCATGGGATTTAATGACCCGTTGTAGCTACCAATTCTCTTAGTATCTATAGTATAAAATAATAGATTGATATACTTTGGAAAAATAGTCTTTAACTAGCGCTGGATTTTGAGCGAATAGTCTCTGCCTTTCCAGCCTTGCAGTTAACTTAGCTGAGAGTGTAGGGTTATGGTTGAGGAATCTTGTAAGCCAGTGCATTCCCAGCCTCCGACCACAATTTCCTTTTTTTACTAAGCACTCAGCCATTTCATGAACTAGTGGATGCTTTAAGGGAAATCTCCAGTCATCCATTTGAGTACACGAGTTAACTATTGTCTTTTCTTCCTACACTGATAGGAGTTGCTGCCTTCAGTGGCTTTCATGGCGATCTTGGGCACCATTGACTTGGTCTTGCATGGTTGTCTATGGGATACTCTAGGCTTCTGCAGATGCTTGGAGGGAGGGCTTTTTTAGGAGCTTTGGTAATGGTTAATCGCTAAAGTAGGGAATTTTTCTCGCTCATTCAGGTCTGTTCACCTTGGTTGCGGTATTGTACTGTCATGTTGTTGCTTCCTTGTGGCTACTCTACACAAAATCTTCTATCGACATGTGATAAAGTCAGGACCTTCTTGGCACCATGTGCCGAGCGGAATCCCTGTCATGGGAGGTTTCCCTATGCGATACGTTATTGTCCAAAGAGAGTTAGCACTAGGGCCATGGATGCAATCTGAGCATGTCTGAGTTCAAATCTTTACTGGAAAAATACTTCTACTTCCTAATTTTCAGGACTTCTGTCTTGCATCAGGTACCGAAGCTCAGAATTCCATGAATATAAGAGGTAGAAGCTGCAAGTTGTTTTGTTTTGATTTCCCTTGAGTCCAATACTGAAGGCACTACTCACATTTATTACAACCCCAGTTTAAGCCATACCAGCACAGACAAGTATAGATATTCATCCGCAAAAGTGGTAGCTTGCATTCTGAGCGTCCTGTGCATCAGACACACAGGATGCCTGAATGCAAATCGTGAATCAGGATGCAACTATGCTACCACACAACTCCCCAGAGACAACTGGATGCAGCGTCAAATACTCAGGACGCACGGGATGCAACACCTAATCCTCAGGAGGCACCGGACGCAACACCCAATCCTCAGGACGTCACCTGATACTAGTCTCACTCTTCTGGATACAAGCGAAGGGTCCCCCCTTTACTGGTTTCTGACCTTAGTCACATTGGTCACAAGAGACTCAGATTTCATGCTATCAAACTATTAAATTTACTACTATTCTACTATGGTTCTAATATACTGGCTAATCCACATAGAAACACCCATACTCAGGCTCATAGTAGGCAGCCTCCTGACAAAATACCCATTCAACTTGAAGTTCAACGTGAAGTGCAACCACCCCCTTGGCTTCCGGTGACCCCACCTAGCCGGGACCCTGTAAAATAACGAAAAAAGATCGTGGAGGGATGAACCATATATACATGTGAAGCTGGCGTCGAGCCCAACAACCTCCCGCAAGCAGATCCAGAATCGGTCAAGTAGTCGTGGAGGAATCTGCCATTGAGTTCTGAGATCGCCAGCACCCCATTCAGCAATGTAACTTCATGAATAAAATTCGCAGGGGGGAGGATCTTATATCATTGTGAAGCTGGCATCGAGGCCGACAACCTCCGGCAATTGGATCCAGAATCGGACTACTGGTTGTGGAGGAATCAGACATCGAGCTCCGGGAGCTCCAGGGTATCTATAAAGACAACTCTCACAAGGGTCATCGACTTCCTGAGTTTTGATGCCACAGAGACGTCGTTTATACCGCTGGGTTGCTGGCTTCGAGCCCAATGATCTCCCGCAATCAGATTCAGGATCAGATCAGTGGCTGTGGAGGGATCTGCCATCAAGGTCTGGGATCGCCAGAGTGCCTTTAAAGACAACCCCCACAAGAAGCGATCTCATCAGTCTTGATGCGACAAAGACGTCCTTTATACTGCTGCATAGCTGGCATCGAGCCCAAAAGCCTCCCGGAATCAGATTCAGGATCGGAGCAGTGGTTGTAGAGGAATACGCCATCGAGTTCTGGGATCGCCAGATTACCTATAAAGACAACCCCCACAAGAGTCAGCGATTGCATGAGTCTTGATGCGACAGAGATGTCCTTTATACCGCTGGGTATCTGACGTCGACCCATCAGTCTCGTGGAATCAGAATAAGGATCGGAGCAGTGGTTGTGGAGGAATCTACCATCGAGTTGTGGGATCGCCAAGGTATTGATAAAGACAACTCTTACAAGGGTCAGCGATTTCCTGAGTTTGATATGACAGAGACGTTCTTTATACCAGTGCGTAGCTGGCGTCGAGCACAACAACCTCCCGCAATCAGATCCAGCATCAGAGCTGTGGTTGTGGAGGAATCTCTCATCGAGTTCTAGGATCGCCAGGACACCATTGAGCCCTGTAGCTTCATGAATAATAGCCCTCAGGGGATGAATCTTATACTGCTGGATAGCTGCCATCAAGCCCAGGAACCTCCAGGTGTCGGATTCAGGATCGACTGTATGGCTGTGGTGGAGTGTTGCAGCTGTGGCCCCGGAGTGTGGATGTTGAGTGTTGTGATAAAAAGAGTGTCGCGTCGCGTCCAGTTTGAGGCTAAGGGCTGAGAAACCACCAGGCACTATGCTAGACTAGACAGTGTTATGGTGTGTTATACTTATCACTCGCTTTCGGCCTGGAGTGAGCTGGCATTTTCGCTCATTCAAAGATGATGTTCTGAAAATAGAACTCTGAGTGCCAGTTTGACTCCGCCCAGGGGTTTTTAGCCTAAATTCAAGGTCAAGGGTACGATGGCTTTCTCACCTGGCGCCAGCACTAACTATATTTTCTGTACCAAGAAATACCCCTTCCTGACCCTAGGGCTGGGCCTCAAACTCTGACGAGTAGAAGGCCAGGAGGATACTCAGGGGTAGTAGTAAATCCTGATGGGCGATGGTGTTGAGGTTGAAGTCTGGATGGATTGGAGGCAGGGCTGCTTAGTTGCATGTGTCAGGATGGAACTCATTACTGAGAAAGGTGTCCAGACGCATGAGACGCAACCAGATGTGGTGCCTGAGTACAGGGTGTACAGGACGCACAGGACACAGAGTCCACACTTGGAGCGTCAGGAGGCAATACAACCGTATCTGACCCAGTATGGCTTTTTGCGGATTTTGAGAATTCATCAGTAAAGAAACATTTTTCTCCAGACATATAGAGCCTACTTTGGGACAAATAGCATCTCCTCTTTGCGTTCCATCCACCCGCATTTGGTGTGCCTTGTTTGCCTTTCATTTCTTGCGTCTGGTACGTTCAGAAGCCCTACTTTCCCTTCACAGCATCTGACATGCTTGCTGTACCCCGACCTTCTCCTAGTAGCTCCCTCTTGTATTTGCCAGCTTATCCTCTCGTTTACTGACTTCCTGCCTACTCCTAGCGATTACGGGCATCTTGTGGCCATCTCTGCTACCTTTCCACTCCTGGTGACATAGATCAATTCCCTTTCCTCTGCTCACATCTTATGTCCCCTCTTTCTTAGATTGCACCTTACTGTAAGATCCATAATTCTCTTACTGTTCACAAGATGCCCAGCATGGCCATCATGCAGACCCCCTACTCTGGTCGCCTTCTCCGCAGGGAGCATAGTTTCTGATTAATCATCCACAGAATTCAGGCTGCCGAATTGAAGCTTGACACTTTCTACCAGAATCTCTCTCTTAAGTCACGGGCTTGAACTTAGCTGCCTATTCAATTCCACATATTTAAAATATTCGCTTAAATACGTACCCATGATGTAGAACTCCAGTGGCTGAGTGGATGCCGGATACTCAATATGGGTACTGATACCTCAAGTGTATAGCCCTATTACCCTAATGGAAATAGCTTACCTAATATTAAGAGTGACATCAGTAAAGAATATTCTACCTCATGTATTAAATACATATCTTGCTGTATCCTCTGGTAATACCATCCCTCCCTACCCTCCCTATGCCACTTACATTTTCTTCCTTTTCTCAAAGGCCACAGGGCCTTCAGGAGGCTCAAATCTACTCCCGGTATCATCTATCTTCTGCTTTTTTCCGTATCCCCTAGCTTATTCCACCTGGGAATGTGGATTGCAACACCGACCCCTGTTTATTTTTGGTTCTCCCCCTTTGGCAACATTTGCTGTTGTGCGGCTCATTTGTGCTTGTCTATATTCAGAAAAACTCATTCCAGTAAGGTGCTCTTGTCACATATGACATGTTCCATCCCCCTATATTTCTCCGTTATAAACTCACTCCCCCTGGAGTCCATTAGAGTTCCCCTGAGCTATTTTCCAGGCGATTGGTTTCCATCTACACGTATCAACATTCGTTTTTCGCTTCCCTTGTTCCACTGGCGACTGTTTATTTTTGACTTTCTATCGTCCTTTTCGTGATTTCTGATGATTTGCCTAATTTTTCTCAATTTCTTGTATCACCTTTGGCTTGTTCTTGGTTACTATATGTACTAGTTCGTGGCTCGTTTGCGTCACCCTTCAGCTCCCTATTGACAAATAGAGGAATTTACGTTTGGATGGGAGCAGTTCAATATATCCTATTAATGATTTCTAAATAAATCTGATTATTTACATACTACAGTTTGTTGTCTATTTCAACTGTCTCTGGTAAGCGATGTGCCATTCCGATAATTCATTTGATGCCAACCACTATCTCAGTTGTGCTATTTGGGCCTTTAGCTGTCCCAACTCTGATGATCACTAGTCCTGTAATATCGCTGAGTTTCCCCCAATTCTCAACATAGAGTCTATCTACTAATATAAGTCTATCCACTAAACCAGTTGTTAACTCTCCAAATTTCATTATCGATAACAAACGAGCCGGATAAAAGTCTTTTAATTCGCTGTAAATACTTTTATTGCCCGAATGCACCCATACCCAATTAGTTCTACAGCGTCCAGTTGACCTCCAAAGCTGAGTTCCTGTGCAATGGAGAAGATGCCAGGTATCCCCTTGCGCCTCGTGAAAGTTCTATACCGAGACACGTAAAAGCTGATAAATCTCGATCTGGAACTGTTTAACTGTGCGTATCTCAACCTTACGGCCCATAGACGATTTCCGTCGATAATAATGTGGTAAAAGGTCTTGCAAGTTTTGGAAAATCGTATTCAATTGTGAAATGTTTTCGACTGTTGGCGCCAAACAACTTAGTTGCTTGGTTACTGATCGGTAACGTGTGTACATGGTCCGGTAATGGAACACAGGAGCGGGCAGTGTAGGATCTCCTATGTTTAGTTGATTTATATTTGGTTTATTTGATTTGATTTCAGCTCCGCCACTGTCTCTGAGTCAGATAGGCTATGCGATCATATTGCTATGTTTAGTTTGATTGCTGGAAGTTGATATTTAGGATTCCGGGTATGGAATGGTCATGTAACACTGGCGAAGGCTGAGCATTGTTTGTTTCTTTCTTTGGTCTTGCAGGATTATAGGACTCTGGTATGTACGCAGCTGATGGTAATGATTGTGAGTGCAGGAAGGCTGTCGCTCTTGGGTTTTGTATTTAAACCAGTCTCCTGGCTAGCAGGAAACAGCAGACTTCGACAGACTTTCAGTCTAAGAATACACTTGGTTGAATGGCAATCCCGGAGTCCAATTTGTTCTTCAACTATTATCTCTTACTTCCGGTCCCTTGAAGTCTCCCTTAGCTCCAGCGCTAGCAGGTCTATCGCCGGTTCTATTGTATTTTGGTTAGACAGGAATAAACCTATTACATCTTTTTGCCTACAGCAGGTGAAAACCCTTTGTCCTCAGGATTGGGAACAGCCTGGTAGCATTGATCACCCTCCCTGTATCTTGATAACTAGTTAGAAGCAGCAGGGGCAGGGAAAGGAACTCCCGGCTCAGGTGCTACATTCACAATAGCAGAACGCAGGAGCAGAAGCGTTACAAGATCTGGTAGGGCCTACAATCGTCCCTCAGTAGAACCCCCAGACGATGCCCCAGAACTAACTACACAGGAACCAACCCCTGTGCCCATGCTAGGCTCAGCAGATACACCAGCAAGAAGCAGTCACCTCTTCCTAGGAGATCTAGATACAGATTGGGACGAAGACCCCGACCTCACAGCTGAGGAATTCATTCAAAGACAAGCCTGGCGGCTTGAGGAAAGAGTAGCAGGAAGAGCAGCTGCCCTGCAAACTTCGGAAACTGAACGCCCACCAGAACGTCCTACAACAAGTAGGTGGCGAGCACCCAGTATCAAAGGCGTCTTTGGAAGTCAGACACCAACCAGAGAGCCCTCCAGAGAGCATAGAGAGCAATCACTACCTGGCACATTCATCCTAGATACACCAGAAAGACCCTCAAGATCCAGGAGTGGCAGACAGCCCTCTGAATGACCAGATCCACCACCTCCAGCACCAGACCCACCTACAGGCGCCATGGCAGACCCAGGCCCGGCCAGGCTGCCCCCTCCAAAGCTCCCTAAACCGCCCATGTTTAGCGGGGAAGGAGAAGACCTGAAGCCAGACAAATTCCAGCGATGGCTTGGAACAGTCAAGAAGTACCTAGCGAGAGCAGGACTAACCGACGACTCTCCTGGAGTGGCAGACTACTATTGTGTTTACACAGAAGAAAAGGCAAATAATGCATATCAAATGCTAGACAGAGAGGTAGAGGACCTCACTCTAGCACAGTTGACACAACACCTTCCGAAGCTGTTCGCAGTCTCTACAAACACTGATGACACATACCACAAGTGGCAGAATGTCCCGCTGACAGCTCGAGGACACCCAGCGCACATTACGAAGATAGCTGGAGAGCTAGCGGACCTCAAAGGATCCCTCCCAGCAGGATCCATCTCAGACTAGGCACAGAAACAGCGATTTCTCGACGCTATGGACTCTAGACTACACCGCAATGTTGAGCCCCAGCTCAGGCCAGAAGATACCTGGGACCAGATGGTAGCTGTGGCGGAACGCTACGATGCTACGATGTACAAAACTGGCAGCTGCAAAGGCAGCGATGGAAGCCAAGCTTCTAGCAGCAAACCCCATACACCAAAGAAAGAGAATACCTACCGCAAGCCCTCTATGACAACAACACCCAGGAGCACAGGCAAAGGAAAGGCCCCGGCCAAGAAGAGAACCTATACGAAGTCCAACAAGCCCTGTAAGGCTGAAATGGATCGCCGCAAGGCAGAAGGAGCCTGTTTCTACTGTGGCGAAAGCGAACACATGGCAAATAAATGCCCAAAGAAAGAAGTAAAAACCAACCACGTTCGCCTCTCTGAGGAAGGTCCAGATAGCATCGGAGGCAAATATGAGCCCAATAGAGACAGCACCGAGGAGCTAGATGGCAGCCGTTGTGTCAGTACCTACAAGACAACAGTAGGAACGCTTAAGGACAGGCCATTCTAGGCACTCGGATTCACTATCAACATCAATGTCAAGCCCGCCAGAGCCCTCACAGATACAGGTACCATTAGTGGTACTCTGATATCCAACAAATTCGTTACAACAGACAAGATCCCTTACACAGCTAGGAAGAATCCAGTCACCCTCAGGATGGTTGTTAAAGGATCCCGATCAACTAGCAACTTCTCTGTTGACGTTATCAGTAAGCTAGGCAAGATGAAAGTCGACAAGGGGCCTATGCTGGTCACGCCAGTTTCAGATTATGATATCCTCATCAGTATGGACGACCTCATAAGACTAGGAGCAGTTATCGATTGTCAAAAGAACACCATTTACTTCTCCAAATACAAGGTCAGAGTTACCTGTGATGGAAAATCAAAGAAGTCTGGATCAGCCATGACGAAGTCAAAGGAAGTAACAGACTTCCTGGCGATGTTCCCAAAGGTATTTGTCAAAGACGTACCTGAGGAACTACCCCTAGTACACAAGATAATGTACAAAATAAGCCTCATAGACCTAACGAAGCTTTTAAAAACACCTACTTTCGAAGCACCACAAGCACTTATGACCAAATAGAAGGTATGGATCAACAAGCAGATGAACGCTGGTATCCTCCATAGGACTAGTATACCGGGAGGAGCCAGCATGTTTGTCGAAGCAAAAAGCGATGGCAGAATCCGCCCCTAGGGGGACCTCCGCTTCAGGAATGATAACACAGGGACCAACCACACACAGATTCCAGAACAGAGCACTATACTAAATACGGTAGCCAGAGGACGATTCTGCAGCAAGATAGATCCCAGCAACGCCTATTTCCAGACCAGAGTACACACAGATGATGTGAAGTACAACATTATCAAGACACCTTTGACGGCTTTACCAGCCAAGTCATGATGCAAGAGGATATGGGTGCTCCTGGCACCTTTGTAAGGACAATGGAGGATTGCTTCCATGACGAATTAGGCAAGAACATAAGGGGCTACATTGACGATATTTTTGTCTTCAGTGATACCCTTGAAGAGCATATTATAGACGTTACGAACCCCTGCAGTAAGCTGGAGAACGCCGACTATTATGCTAACCCTAAGCTAAGAGTTTTCTTTGCCACTAAACTCGATATCCTAGGCCATATGATAGAGGATGATGGCATCCACCCTGCACCAAAGAAAATCCGGACAATCATGGACTGGACAAGACCAGCAAACCAGAAAGAACTGCAGCGATTCAATGGAATGGTTAATTATATCACGCAGATCATTTCCAATATCGGGACAATTACAGCCCCGGTAACAGTGCTGAGTGGGAACGCGGAATGGCTGTGGACGGATCTGCAGAAAGCAGCCTTCGAAGTGGTCAAACGAGCTGCAGATAAGGACAAAGTCCTTAGACTGATCGACTATAACAAGCCAGATATGATATGGCTTTTTACCGATGAATCACATACAGGTACGGGCCCTTGGATAGGCCAAGGACCAACCAGAGATGTAGTTAGACCTGCAGCGTTCCACAGCAGGAAGCTGACGCCATCACAAAGCAACCTCCTTACACACCAACAGGAAACACTCGTAATCACTGAGGCTATGGAAGCCTTCGCTCCCCATTTGCTATACAGGCAATTCACAGTGGTTACTGACCATGAGAGCCTTACTAAACCCATGACACACAAGAATCTGAATGGACGACAGCAGAGATAGTTAACGCACATCTGCCGCTTCGATTTTAAAATAGAATACCAGCCAGGAGCGAAGAATTTCCTAACAAACTACCAATCAAGAATCCATGAGGGAACCCCAGGGCCGCTAGATATAAGCCTCAAGGACCCCACTATCGACTATGACAGCCTTGAGCTACCAGACCCTACCCAACCCCTACAGATTAACACATAGTATTCGTTACGGGACCTCTGTGGCCCGGAAACCGGCGGGCCCCCGCCTCAATTCCCTGCCCCGCCCCGGTCAATGGCCCGGGGTGGGGCGTTTTTTTCTTCAACCCCTGCCCCTGCCCCCGTCCTGGCCCCCACCCCGTTCAATGCCCCGACCAGCCTCCCGTCAATGAACTTTCTCCGCCCAGGGCCCCGCTGTTTCGTATATTCCCCTCTCGAACATTGCTCTTTTGATACATGATTGACTAATTGTGTGAGCATATACACGTCCCTGGCATGAATGCACCAAACACCACCGGGGTTACGGGAGCTGAAAGCCCTTTGCCAAGGGGCCCCCTGGTGTTCGGTCCATTCATGCCAGGGACGTGTACCAAAAACCAGATACCTCAAAGTATATACGGGCATTTATTTGCATGGAATGATTCATACAATATGAAGCAGAATAATTCACAACACCGATTGGACGTCCGAGTTGCCTAGTCTAGTAACGTATATTGTCTCAGCAGGCCATACGCCTAATTTATAAGCCCAATTCATACACTCTATTCACAGGTTCAAATCATATGCCTAATTCATAAGCCTTATTCATCCGCTGGTGCCATATGCCCAAATCATACGCCCAAGCCATACGCTCAAATCAAACCCCCAAACCATACACCCAAGCCATACGCTCAAATCATACACTCAAATCATACGCCTAAACCATACGCCCAAACCATATGCCCAAGCCATATGCCCAAGCCATATGCCCAAATCATAACCACAGTCGTGCTATGGAGTTACTGTGTTCAGAGTTCATATAGCGAAATGGTGAGGTTAAAGAAAAAGTGTATTTATAACAATAAGAGTTCTATAAAAGGTAATTATGCTAAGTTGGAGGTGACTCGAAGGTTTGAGCTAGTCGTATGATTTGTGTAAAAGTGAGGAAAGACTGCCCCATCCCTCCCACCACATGGGGACAACACCATGGAGTAATAGAAAACAAGAAGAATGAAAGTCATAATAGGTGAAAAAAGAGGTGAATTAAGAGAAAGAAAAAGACAATCCCCGAATATGCTTAGGTGGTAGAGCTCCCACCAGCACCAGCTTCTGCCCTCCCACCACCATCCCCAGAGCGCGTCGGCATCCTACCGGCACCACCCTCCAACCACGCCCACCAGGGCCTGCAGAGCGCCTACGAGCCGAACTCCAACCACTCCAACCCCTTCCACAAGTCGGCTTAACTGGCGTCGGCGGGGTACGACTACTAACCCCGGCCCCTGACGGCCCTGTTCCAGCGGGGTGTGCAGGTGTCCCTCCCACGGTCCCGGTCACCACCCTACTACTACTGCCACCACCCCCCCCAGTACCCACATGCCCGGTATCATGGTCTCCCTGGGCACCTCTCGCATCACCTTCCTTGCTA
>Ga0307513_10000979_pt1 | contig 41379 bp, 52 predicted proteins | sample 15_EM_MG_FD_202174 | JGI IMG/M metagenome (GOLD analysis project Ga0307513, IMG submission 202174) | Populus trichocarpa ectomycorrhiza microbial communities from riparian zone in the Pacific Northwest, United States - 15_EM | ecosystem: Host-associated > Plants > Roots > Unclassified | place...
TCTTGCATTCTTCTCCTTCCGCCATGCGGATCAGGTAATAGCCATTCTTCAGGTTCAGTTTGGTGAACACTGTGGCTTTCCCGAGCCTACTACGTAGCTCGTTCATCAAGGGTAATGGATACTGATTATTAATAGTAATCTTATTTAACCCTCGGTAATCAACACATAACCGAAGTGTTCCATCAGGCTTCGGTACAAACAGGATGGGAGCAGCGATTGGAGAGGATGACCTGCGGATCTTGCCGGACTGTTCCATCTCATTGATGTACTCCTTTAATACCTGTAGCTCCCTAACACTGAGCGGGTATATGTGGTTTCTGGGCAAGCCAGAGCCGGGGCCCAAGTCAATGCGGTGGTCATACTCAGTATGCTTTGGCAAGACATTGATCTTTTCTTCGCTGAATATGTCAGCGTAATCCAGGTCTTCTGGTAGCAGCTTAAGACTTATGTCTTCTCCATCTTCACCATTCCAAAGGCGCATCCCACATACAAACATGTTGTTCGAATCCTCGGCTAAGAGTCCTCCGCAGGTAATAAACTCTAAGCGACTCTTACTTCGGAGACAGTGGGTCTTACAATAGTCTGAGCGCCACTTCAGACTTTCCCTTTCCCAGTTGACATCTGCGTTGTGGTCCTTCAACCACGCCATCGGCAGATAACCGTCCAGGTGTCCTGGAGGCATATCAGCATGCTCAAATCTTATCTTATTGGTATGGTCTGCTATAGACATATCAACTGTCTTAGTATATTGAAAACCTGAGCCAGGAATGTGATTCCCACTTGCCTCAAAAATAGGTATCGGAGTTTCCCGACGTGTACATGGTCGCTGCGCATTGCTAACCCAAGCGCTACTTAATACTGCGCCCGTAGCGCCACTATCCAACAACAAAAGAGCCTCCTCCCTCTCTTTCTTTCCATTGTGGCTCCACTCAAGCCTCAAATTCACATGTATAGACCTAGTGTGTGGCGGAGGGCCTGCAAGCCTCAACCGCTTAGCGGGTCTTTCGTCACTAAACATTGTTGGTTAGTATCAGGTATGTGGTGGTGTTTTCTAAGGATTACTGCTCAATGTCTCTTGTCTTCCGACACAAGAGCGGCCACAGCGGGTCGTGAGTACTTATCAAATGGGTACAATTACGTGGTTTCAAAATAGCTTGGGGGTTTACTATCACGCCAGCATGATTTCGGGTCCTTAACCCTCCTCAGGTAAATTTGCAGAATAACTTAAATTGCGAAGCGAAGTCCAGCCTGACGAAATCAAAAACCATAATCCTTATAACTTGAAACCTAAGCCTACTACCATTTCTGTCCTTATGAAAATAAAGCAAACTTTCGCAAAATTAGATAAGAAATGAAATCAACATAAACACCAAAGAAAGCGCCGTAACCATCTCCAAAACCTTTGCAAGAAAACCAATCCACACGATCATTTCTGTAGTCTATGTTGGTTTCAGCTTGTAGGTTCTTTGAGGGAGGAACATAGGGTCCACATCTTCCATCTCAGTCCTTTATGCCATCTGGGCTTGGACCCGCAGTCAGTGCTTTTCTAAAGCAGAAGGATAGAGGCGGGGACCTACCTAGTCCGACGCACCTGTATCCACTTCCAGTATTTCCGGAACTGATCCGCGAATCTCTGCCTCTCCTTGTTTACCAGCCGGTGGAGGAGCCTCAATGCGTCTTGCTTTCGGGATCGAAACACGGTCCTGGTGTCATGCCTCATTAACGGTCCGCTTGCGATTAAGCTTGACCGAGGCGACAACCGGATTAGCACCCTGACATTTGCGCCAGAAATGATTCGGATCTCCACAGCATGAGCATTGGTTCAACCGTTTGCGACATCGATCAGAGTTTGTGCTATATCTTTATGCCCTTTTGGATGCTCTGATTCCGACCGCGGTCCTGGGTTGGTAGGTTTGGATTACAAGGGCCCGAACCTTTTCTCTCCTTCCTCTGCTGCTTAGTGGAGGTATGGCTATCGTCACTCTTGTCACGATGAGAGGAGTCTTTTGCTCTGACAACAGTACGGTTGAAAGAAGCGACCTCTTCTATCTGGTGACCTGTATTTCGCAGAAGGTTTTGGTAGTCAACATAGTCTTCCGGGTGTAGCGTCTTCATAGCCCACGCATTACGGAGATCAGTTGTCATCCCCACGCGAGCCTTATCCTTCACATTGTCCCAACCATATTTCAACTCATTTGCCAGCCGGATTAGCTCATCTACGAATAGATCAATCTTTCCTGGCTGCATGGATAAACCATTCAAGTCACGCAGAGGACGATCTCGATCTGAGTGCCCACAAAAACTGGATACCAAACGCTTGCGAAAGCCTTCCCATGTTCGAAGAATATTATTTGTGTCAAACGGCCTCCTGTCATGGATGGCTGCATCCTCATTGATATAGACATGGATGCTATGGTAACATTTTTTGGCTCCGGCACGAAGGAGGGGAATGACGAGGCTAATTTTATCCATATGATCCACGAGAGATTCTCTGAAATAGTTTAGCTTAATCTCGACATCTTGTATGAAACGTTGGGTGTCTTTAGGTTCACCATCAAAAGGGCCTACCCCAAGGCGCTCGGGCTTCTTGGGTTTGTGAGCGGATCCCTTGCTATTCCATTGCCTGTTGCGAAGTTTCAGAAGTCGCCTTAACCGTTTATCATACTTCGCCTTCCTTGCCTCATCCCAGTGGTCCTTACTACTACCAAGGATTTTGCACGGATCGAAAGGTGGGGAGTCGGAGTTATCACTATCAGAAGCGCGGTCGGAATCACCCGCCTCTCCTCCACCAGCAACATTACCACCTATTGGTGGAATTCTACCTCCTTCTCCTCCGTTATCTTCTGTATTTCTACCTCGGGCAGACCTAGGCCTATCATACCCACTAAACCTCAAACCTTTCTCACTCTCTTCATCCATTCTATGGGAACGGGGTATTGACATAGTCGCAGATATAGGAGGTCGGCTGGTGGTATTCTGTCGGGGTGGGAATCTCCTATTGAAATCCCAACAATCGTCCAACGCTATATGCGTTGATGTCTCACAATAGGGGCAACGGATCTGTTTCAACTTTGAAGGTCGTGGCTCAGGCCTTGGGGGTAGTACAATAGGTTCACCCGCGCTTCATAAACAAGGTACCCGATAAGTCCAAGTGAGTTCACTTCCTTCTCCCTCGATCCTACAACCAGCAGAACAATAACCCGTAGCCGTCTGCCCTGCTGGCCCCGGAAATCCACTCCATCCAGCATTACCCGAGGGTTTTGCCGGAACTGCGGGCACTGTTGCTGGAGCAAAGGCCGTTGGGTTGTGATGTGTCGCTGGCAAAGGAGTTGACGCAGCGATGTCAAAGGGACGTTCGTCTGCTACTACAATCAGAGGGGTTCTTGGTTCGACTACCGGGAGGGCAGCCACCAGGGGATTGGTAGTAGGGGTTGCCGGTTGAGGGGAAACCCGACTAGAACTGGTGCCAGACCTCCGTTCTTTCCTAACCTTTCGCCTCGCTCGCCCTTTTCCCAGACCACTAACAGCGGCTGGGGTTTGTCCTCTTGAACTGAGGGCTTCAGCGATGGTGGTTTCGAATAAGGACAGACGTGATGCGGTAAGTGCGAGCTCCTGTTGTTGCTCCCTCAACTGCTGCTGTTGGGCATCCAACTGCATCTGCTGTCGCATGTTTTGCGATGCAAGCGCGGTTAGAAAGGATTCGTATCTTTCATCAACCATATACTTTGCCAATTCCGCAGCGTAGTGAACAGGGGCCTGCTTGCACCAAAGGCAGCGGGGGAGCAGCTCTCATTACCACATCATTTTCGAGGTCAATGTCATAGTTGTCGTGTCGCGCTTGTTCGAGGGCTACTACTCTTCCCTTCAACATCCTGACCCACATGGCTTGCTGACGGAACGCCTTCTGCTGATCGCGAATCCATTCATTGGCACTTTTGACCATTTACTCTTGGAACATTAACTGTTTGTCTTAGGCCAAATTCTCTAGCTGACCTTGGGCCTCTTGGAATCGCTTACCCACTTCCTTCGGAAGATATGCCTCGAATATATTCCGGACGAAGGACTGAAAGGTGACGTTGTTCCTATTCTGTTCTGGCACTCTCTGCCTCTCAGTGTTATCTCGGGTCAGGGTAGTCAAGAGACCACACGGGTCCTCGATCACCATGCCCACTAACTCCGCTTCAATAGGAGTGGGTTCGTATTCTATCAAACCTGCCACCGGTGTCGATCCGAATCGCATCAAGTTTGCGCGAGCATTGAACATGGAGAGGTCTTGGAACACGCGCGTAGCGGTTTGATTGGAACCGGAACGGCGCATAGCCACGGAGGTAGACATTGTTCTTTCCACACGATGCTTCTTGTACCAGACAAACCACTCGTATTCAAACAATGTCAACATTAGGCCTCTGCGATCAACAATTCTCAGAAGACAGTTAAGCGAGTGCGCTTAACGATATACTGTAACGGGGGCACTGTGTACGAAGACGGATCCCAAGATTCCGCCCACACCGAAGACTCAAAGTAGAAGTAAGGATCAATATAAAGATAAAGATAATTCAAGGTAGAATCAAGCCGTAAAACTTAATATCGTTAAGCGTGAAAGCTTCACTCAATAGGTTCTCTCGAGGATCGTTGGTTATCAGAATAGGGTGTCTCTCGCTTTAGTTAAGTAGAATAATGTAAAGCCAGAGAACACCCGTCAACCATTCTGACCTTCCGCGAGCCCCCTGCTCAGCTCAGGGCTGTCCAACTCACCCGCCTAGAGTGGGCTAACACTCGGAGGCAGTCGGACCGCTTGGATATTAACTATCTCCACAAATGGGAAGTGCTTCCTGAGGTGTCTCTCCAACTACATCTGCATGAGCGAAAGCCCTTTCCTATCGGTAGCATGTCAGTGGCCGACCGACATGCCCACCGTAGAGATAATATCCATTGGGACTCACTGGCCCAGCGGTGGTTTCGTCTATACAAGCTACGCAGTCCATCGGCAAATCTGCTTGGCTTCTATGCTGACTGCATTCTCCCACGATAAGAAATCTCCTGCTGCCTGACTGCATGGGTGCTACCCACAGCCAACCCTGCGGGACCCTCTTAAATCGTGACAAGACTCACACCTCTAGAGTCCACTAATCACCCATGGAATGCTACAGTTCACGGGGTAACCCGGGACTGGCTTTGGGGTGGTTGTCCTGGAAGCCTTGCAGCTTCCCCGGTCAGCCCCAAGCCCTCCACTGTTAACCATTCAACTACCCGGAGGTCAAAGTATGCCCGTAGGTGGTTCCCAGGTGTTATCCAGGTGGTGCCCCAGAAGGCGGTCACCCTCACACCCTATATTTATCCTGCGAACAGCTTCTAGTCAGTTGGACGGCCACAACTCATACGGTGTTGTGGGAGCGTTCCTATGGATCTTAGTTTACTAGGAAGCACACAACTACACAGCCGTACCGTGCCATCACGCGGTACCACCCCTGGGGCTGCAGGGCCGTGTTAGGAATATCCCCTCAAAGTTACAGGAGGTTCAGACCACTCCTGCTCCCTCTGTAGCCCATTTCGTACCCTACAAAGCGGCCCTTTGAACATCTAAGAGCTCCACTATAGTGTGATAACTTCCCCCTAAGTCCCCAGATGACTTTGTCGGGGAAGGTAGGGTAACTGGCATACCTCAGTAGGGTAACTGGGGTCCCAAGGTAGGGTAATCATATTTCTAAGGTAGGGTAACTTCACCCTTCTATGCCTTTATTTCCTTCGCGAGTCCGCGCGACCACATATAATGTTGTCCCAAAGACCTGTTCAACGTTTACTATGGGTCCTTAGCTTTATTCGAATATACCCTCCGAAGGTTACCCTGCCTAGTAGGGTAACTTTGGCCTACCTAGGTTACCCTATCTAACCCTATGTCACCAAGTCACTTTGTAGACACTTGTACCAACTCATGTCTACTGGTAGTATACTAAGTATACTGGCCTATCCTCAATATGGTTACCACTTGATATACCATACGGGCTTGAGTCTAGTCCACTGTAGCTACCTATCTGTCGGGTCGTTACACCAATAGGGATTGCCTCAGATGGAGAGGGAAATGGGGATTCGCGTACAAAGACTCTCAGAAGATTCACGAATCGCGACAAAAGGATCAAAGCTAGCGGCAGGACATGACCTCTACAGTAGAGAAGACATTCACATCCCGGCAAATAACCGAGAACTTGTTACAATTGGCTTAGCCATCGCAGTACCAGAAGGAACCAATTGTTGCATAGCTCCTAGAAGTCGTTTGGCAACCAAGGGACTCTCCGTAGACGCAGGGGTTATCGACGCCAATTATAGAGGCGAAGTCACGGTCCTACTCGTTAACCACAATAGCATAAACTATGGAGTAAGGAAAGTTGACCAGATACCTTCGCTGATTGTGGAACGGTTGGATGATCAAGACTGGATGGAGCTAGAAGTATTAGATGTGACAGAAAGGGCAGAAAAAGGTTTTGGAAGTAGCGGGCTAGGAACGGAGTTGAAAGAAGTCCAACCAAGGATATGCTTCCTTCAAGTGGATGGCAACCATCAGTTCTATGATCCTTTGGATATCAATCAACATCCTACGTTACGTAAGGGTCAAGTCCTCCTATCTAACGCAATTATTGCTAAAGCCAGCTTAAGGAAATTTGAAGAAGATTTTCTATCATCAGTTAAAGAAGCGGCAATGGAGGATGAGAACTGGATGCGGAGAAAGGAAGAGTTGGAAACCTTAACAAGGGAAGAAATGGAACTGCCTAAGCAATGGTCGATATCTGAAGGCCTACTCTACTACAAAGATCCTCTAGTCATCCCCCATAACGAAGATCTGCAAACCGTTATCGCTAAAAGTTGTCACGATTCCAAAATAGCAAGACATTTCGGACAAGAAAAAACCCTGGAAATTATCACACGAGATTTCTATTGGAAAAGGATAACCGATTGGGTAAACGACTATGTCCGATCCTGTACCACATGCCAACAAGCAAAAGCCCCAAGACATGCTCGCTTTGGGTTACTTAGTCCCCTACAAGTGCCTTAGGCAGCTTGGGCCTCTACATCGGTAGACTTCATCACGCAACTACCAAACTCGGCAGGGTATACACAGATTATGGTTGTAGTAGACCGATTCACAAAAATGGCCCACTTTATCGGATTACAAGAAAGCCCGACCGCTATAGAGGTGGCAGAAGCCTTCCTTAATGAAGTATGGAAACTTCACGGGCTACCATCGGAAATCATCTCAGATATGGATGCGAAGTTTGCGGGAGAACTTTGGGAATTATTGTGTAAAAGACTTGGGATTAAGAGAAAAATGTTGACAGCTTACCATCCCCAAACTGACGGACAAACAGAAAGAGTAAATCAAGTGTTGGGAGGGTATCTTCGAATATTTGTCAAGTATGATCAGGACGACTGGTATCACCTCTTACCCCTAGCCGAGTACGCCTACAACAACTCGGTTACAACCGCACATGACATGACCCCCTTCTTCGCAGACTACGGATATCATGCACAAACCGAATGGGTAAAAAATCGAGAAGCACAAAATCCAGGAGCCAACCTTTATGCCGACTGGATGCAAACTTTACATCAACAAGCGAGACAATCACTGGAAAGGACAACGGAAGCGATGGGACAATATTACGATCGAAAAGCTAAGCAACAACCAGACTTTAAAGTTGGTGACTTGGTTATGCTCAATGCTAAAAATATCTGAACGAAACGCCCCTCTAAGAAGTTAGCTCCAAAGCTTTACGGTCCCTTCGAAATCCTAGAACAAAGAGGAGAACTTGCCTACAAGTTAGAAATATCGGATCGATGGAAAATACCCCGGGTATTCCATGTGTCGCTTCTCGAGCCCTACCGAACTTCCACTTGACCTGCCCGAGAACAACCACCAATGACCCCAGAAGAGATAGATGGCGATCTTGAATCGGAGGTAGAAAAAAGTAGTAAAGAGTGAAATAATCTCCTATGAACGAAGAATTAGAGGAAGTACCAGAATATTAGAAGAACTGCTGTACTTTGTAAAATCGAAAGGGTGTTCGGAAGATGAAAACACCTGGGCACCAGTAGAGCATTTAGAACATGCTAAGGAATTGGTTGAAGAATTTCATAGGAAGAATCCAGATATGCCAAATTTGGGCTAAGTAGGATTACAAGGAAAGGTTTTCCTGCTGTGGCCAAGTAAACGCGGAAGGTTTTTTACCCTACCAAGTAGAGTACTAAAAGGAATTTATATTTATCGCTACACATATATTATAAGGAGTTTGAGGTCAAACCCCTTTGGTGGGAGCTAAGATTACCCTAGCGGGAATAGCTTGCATAATTATGCGTGAGGTATATGCCACCATGGGGGAGAGCATATATCCGAACTCAAGCTTCCTGAGTAGGGACTTCCCGGAGGCATCTGGGAGACTACTCAGGAACCCCAAAGAGTTCACGTTTCAAGATATGGCTAACTGATTGGAACGATGATTAGAGAACCAGTTCTCTACTCTTGCTAATGCATACGCATTATGCATTGATGGATGATTATCGGACTTGATAACTCCATATTCATGATACTATTGGTATGTAGGCATTTAAACTGCATATTCCATTATAGTCTATCAGGACGCAGAGATCGAAGACTGACTACTGGTGGAGTGGGGACACCCTCAGCAGAAATAGCAGTCGGGAGATTCTCAGAGTCGAGCTGGGCAAGATTCAGGGTCAAACAAGGTTCGCACTTTGTTCTGACGAAATGAATTTCTAGAATGATACTTCTTTACTAGAGAAGTCAAAGTAGTGTGAACATTAGTATAAATAGTAGGGCTCTCCCAGATGGTTGAGAACATCATCAAGCAAGGAGAAGAGACCTTAACAATATTATAAGTTATTACAATATTCTTCTATTACTTTATCGAACAATTCTTCTTGAGCCTTCCTGACGAATAATCCCTTGTCTCGAATATCCTCGCCCTAGATAGCCCGGAATCCTGCCGTGTTAGCTACCCCGTAACATAAACATAGCAATACGATAGCATAGTCTATCTGACTCAGAGACAGTGGCGGAGCTGAAATCAAATCAAATAAACCAAATATAAATCAAATAACTAAACATAGGAGATCCTGCACTGCCTGCTGCTGTGTACCATTACCAGAACATGTTCATATATTACAAGAGGACATATTGGGGATTCTTCATTGCCAAGTGGTTTGACGTAGCCATATTTCCGGCACTTTTGACACTGGGTAATGCGGGAGGACGAGTAGGCCTTCCTGATAGTCCTTGAGTTGCTGTACAGATAGATGGACGGGAGCATAGTTTGGACGGAATCAAGTTCGACGTTGACAACCACTGAGTAGGCACATTTTTCCATACGTTTTTGACGGTTCGGGTTGTGAATGTGGGCTGCCGAGATTGTGACACCCTTAGCATTGAGGATAGAGTCTGAGAGGTAGCTGAACAGGTCCTCATCTCGATAGGGCATCTAGTTGACAGGGAGTGAGTGGATTGCGAGTTGGACTGAGGTGGATGCGAGTCTGAACGGGAGACAGGGATTTGCATTGACAGGGAAGGACTGGTTGAGCTTGGTGGTAAGAGCTTCGGAGTATGGGGCGTAGGATGGAGCCGGGACAGAGGTGTCGACAACAATCACAGTGACCAGGCCTCTATCGTTGATGATGGCTTTGAGGGAGCGGGGGAGAGAGCAGTTGGCTTCTCAGAGCACAGAAGCGGCAAGGTCGGTTTTTTTTTTTTCTTTTCTTTTTCTTCTTTTTTTTTTTTAATCATGTATTCGTTGATTTAAGGTACAAGAAACAGTATGGAGCGCTAGCTATGACTGAAACAAAACCCATAAACAATCCAACAACCCGCTTCACCCCCTCATGGGAAATATCCAACCCCTCTAATCCAGCGCCCATCCACCCCCCTAATAGCACCTAAGACGAAAGCAAGCCGGAGCAATACCTTCCTCCAGACACGGAAGGAAAGACAAGTATAGAAAAGAAACCAGGGAAAGACACAAACCCTTTGGCGGGCCCCCCCAAACAAAAGAAGAGAATCTTACGGCACCAAGTGCCGACAGAGAGGGAAGATAAAACTACTATTGCCGGACGCCTTAGCGGAAACGCACTGAACCCCAAACCCAAAGGGCTACAGGGGCAGGCAGGTCGGGGATGGACTGTCCCCAGTTCTCGGCGACGCTTTCGGATTTTAGCATGGGCCAAGGAGGTAGTGCTATACCATGACACAGCGTAACCTAGTCACGAGGTTTGCGACCGTAGAGTAAATCGCAGGAGCGGGAGGAGGACGAGGGGAGTCACCCGGCGAGGAGAGCCACTCAGCAGTGGAGGTGCCAGCTATCTTGAGGGGCAGTAGGGTGCCAGCGGAGGGGGCAGGTAAGGTGCCAGCTAAGGAAGGATGCAGCAGTACGGTGCAAGCGGATCTGACGCGTGGGAAGCGGGAGAGGGAAGGCTCGCCAAAGACCGAGAAGTACGAACGCGGAGGACCGAAACAGGGTCACGATTTTTCGAATGCCGACCGTACCGACTCAACAACTCAGGAGGGAGTGCAATACCAGAGAGCATGGCCACCAGGGCAACTACTTCACCGATAGCCCGAGAGTAGCGACCGCGCGTTGATGAGGAAAAAAGGGTTGCCGACCGTGCAAATCGCTAAGCGAGACGCGTCGCAAAGTGCGGGGTAAAGGGTAGGAACATCAATGCGAGCGTGCTCAACGAAGACGAACGGAACCAGGAAGGAATCCATGACCCCAGGGAGGGGAGGCCAGAGGCCCCAGAGGAAGTATAGAGATGAAGGCATGATAAACCCCCCAGCAGTTGCCACGGACGGGGTAGATCAGCTGCGGAGGCCACTCTCACGATGATTTCCCATGGTGTTGAGATTTCAATCGCTGGAGGTGGAGCCGACGAGAAAGATGAGCGGCAAGGTTGGGTAGGTGTGCCTTTATGTCAGCAGTGTCAGGCTAAGGAGCAGGGGACGAGCGAGGGGCAAAATGTCTTCTTGCAGCACTGGCAAGGGGAGGTATGGCCTTCGGGGAGGAGGCCTTCTTGCTGGCATCCACGACTTTCATTGCCGAGGTGTTGGCACTAGGACTTTTCTTTCCCCTATTGTTCATCTTGGCGGCCATGTTGTCGTGGGCTGCTTCATCAAAGTTGCTGGTTCCGCCCACTATCACTACGAACAATAGCGTGGGCCCTTTTGGGGCTTGTGGAGAAGCCCCATTAGTAGGGAGAGTTGGAGGGGTGGGAACAGTTGAGGGGTGTTGGCGGGAGGACTGGGCTTGGGGTGCCCCTATTACTTGTGCGGGGGGGAGGTGTGCTACCCTATGTGACAGATCACGCAGGCTTGACTGGATTTGATTAAGTTGAGTAGAGTGATTGGTCATATCGGGTAGGGAGTTGGCTACCCTTGCCCCGAGGTCGCTTGTCTGAAGGCGGAGCTCCTCCATCGCTTTGCCCATGGCTGCCATTGTGTAGGTCATGGAGCAAAGGAGGGGAAGAATGGTGCTTTCGGCCGAGGTGAAATCCCCTATTCCCCCGAGCGAGGGGACAGGGCGCTCTTCGGGGGAGAGGCCCCTGAGTTCGCAGGTTTTGAGAAGGAAATGCCTGAGGTGACAGTCTTCAGGATCGATAGCCGTTACAGAGGAAGTGGCAGAGGGGAGGTCCTCCATCAGAGTAAATAAGTGGCATAAACCAGGCTGGGCCATAGTGGGGGTACCCAGAGACGCGAAGCCTAAGCGAGGTGCGAATGTAGGGGGCGGGGCGCGATAGTGCACTATACAACAAGGTGTTGTAGAATGCAGAGGCAGGAAAATAGAGGGCGCGGAGTGTGCCTATCTCTTAGTATTTTTTTTTTTTGTAATCCTGTGTTGATTGTTTTTAGGTACAAAAAGCCTCATGCAGCGCTAGGTATGAAGAAAACCAAACCTATAAATCAAAAACAACAAAAGAAAGTCACGGCACTAGTAAATATCCACTATTGCGCAGGATTCTCCTCCGCCGGGCTATCGGCCACTTCAACAAGGAAAGTACAAACTAACACCTTAGTCGTTTAAAAAGGAAAGCTTACATATGTTACAGGAAAGAAAACCCAACGTCCCTAAACCTCAGCCAACGAAAAGACACGAAAAACTGGGGGGGGCACCCTAGGGGGAGAGAGGGGTAGTGGAGGGGAAGACGCGGGAGTGGTTGGTGGAAACATTGTATGGGGAAATCCCGTGGAGGTGACGATTATGAAGGTAGCGAGCCTTTTCAGTAATGGGTGGGATATCCAGAGTAGGGCCTCGTGGCCAACGTCAGTAACGCCGTGGAGGAGGCGGGACCTGGCGTGCTGCCTTGAGGGGCAGGAGAAGATGGCGTGCTTGAAGGTTTCAGGTTCCAAGCCGCAGCGGAGGCAGGAGGTATAGGCGTCAGGGGACCCCCAGGTCGGGTGGGCGGCCAGGTAGCTCTTTCCAGCTCACATCTGATAGATTCTCCCGGCGATCAACTTCCCTAAACCCATGAAGGGCCTCAGGGTCAGGGTGGGAGGGTGATGGTAGTACCCAAGGGCCAGGAAGAGGCTGGCCCACTCCTCAAGGATGGCTTCCCTCACCCTCTGCTTTAGGCCAGAATAGGTGTTGTTCATCAAAGGCTAAGAGGGGAGGGTTGAGGTCGGGAAGACAAGGTGGGAGTTGATCATGGGCATCTTCGAAAGCCCGTGGATGAAATGTAGCGTTCAGTGAGCCACCGCATCTACCGGCAGGTGGTTTCTGATGGGGGGAACGGGACAGGGCGTCCTCCAGTGTAAGGGGAGGTAAACGGACGAGAGACGCCAAGTCAGGGCCCTTGAGGAGTCCGGTGCTCGAGGCACCGAGAGCGTGGGAAAAGAGGGGTGGTGGCCAGCCGTAGCAGGGTTCACGATGGAAGGGGAACAAACAATCCTGAGTGCCGCTAGCCTTTGCTGGTGGGTGATCAGGAGAGAGACTGGTGGGAGACAAGACTCCACCGAGAGTATCCCGGTGGTGGGTATGGTGGAAAAGCAATTTGTGGTCCATCTCTGGACCTTGTGCCAAAAGGTGTTCAGGCGCGTAGTGGTGCCCATGCTCGGTGTGAACAGGTCAGCGCCGTAGAGCAGGATTGGGGCTACCAGGAATGTCGCCAGTCTGTAGCATAGGTATGGGGCGTGGCCAGCGCCTGGAGGGCTTAGACGTCTTATCAGGGCGAATGCCCCTTGGGCGAGGGCCAGGCAGCGAGAGAAGTGTGCAGCGGGGTCGAGGGCCCGGGTGAACCAGTACCTGAGCCACCAGACGGAGTCGCTGGGGTGGAACATCTCCCCCTTGATCTGGATCGGGGAGGCGCACTTTGGGGAGTGTCTTTGGCTGAGGGTCCTCCCATGTATCAGCTCCATTTTTGGGACGGAGAAGGAGATGCCAAGGAGGGATGCCTTGTTCTCAAGCTTCTGGAAAGGCTCTTGGAGTCGGCCGATATTGCCACAGTAGGAGAGGGATGCAACAGTGATGGCGAAGTCATCTACGTACGAGATCATCAGACCAAGGGGGATCCTGAAGTGTAGAGGGGTGACGTAGAGGAGGAAGAGTAGCGAGGAGATTGGGGAGCCCTGGGGGGCACCAACGTTTATGGGAGCTGGGATTCTTGGGGCCCGTTGGAACACAAGGGTGCAGCTCCGTTCCCCAAGAAATGATGACACCCAGTAGACCAGGTAGGGGAGTATGCCGCCTTCCCTCAGGATATGGGCCAGTGTGTTGTTGTCGACGTTATCAAACCCTGCCTTGATGTCCAAGAACAGAGAGGAGACCTTGAGTCGTGGCCTCTGTAGAGCTTTAACGTCATTAGTGAGGGTAAGGCACGCATCATACGTGCTAATCCCGGGGAGCGAACCGCATTGGTTGGGGTGTAGCAGCCCCTTCGGCCGGGCTGCTGTGAGTAGGCAGGCTGCTATAATCCTTTCGAGGATTTTCGAGAATCTGCGGATGAGGACGATTATTCAGAACGAGGAGGGAGACTCATAGGAGGGCTTCCTCGCCTTGTCAAGCACCACGCCATTCGAACTTTTCAGTGAGGCGGGGTCGTACCCTAGACTGACTAGCAGGGCAAGGGCCTGGAGGAGGATCAATGGGTTTATCCTGTTGACCTGTTTCCAGGCAGACTATGTGATCCCGTCTGAGCCCGGGGCCGAAGTGGGGAAGTACTTGGCGAGAGCGTCTGCTATTTCCTCCCTCTTTCGTGGGGGTGCTGTCCTGTGTGGCCTAAGCCTGGGCGGTGGGGCGAATAGCTCCTTAGGTGGGAAGAAATGGTCCAGGAGGACATCGTTCATTTGCTGAGGGGTCTCTGCCCCAGGGAGGGAGGGGAAATACGGTTGCGCGCGGCCGTAGGCGAACCTCTTGGCCATCCACAGGTTCTGGGGGGTGGCCGTCAGCAAGAAGGAAGACCAGTACTTGTTCTTGGCGGCCTTGATTGCCTTGAAGTACCCCGCATTTGAGGTGCCGGCAACTTCCCGCATGTGTGGGGTGTCGTGCTTTCTGGCAGACCTGGCAGCCTTGTGGTATTCACGCCTGAGGATTGTAAGGTGGGGGGACCACCAAGGTTTGGAGTACTGGAACGGCAAGGACATTGGCGTGTACTCCTTCAGGAGAGCGATTAGACGGTCAAGCGACTCGGACAGCAATTCATCCAGCTTCAGCATGGTGGGGCATGCTGGGGCGGAGGGAACTTAAAAGTCTCTTATGATCAGTGTCAGAGTCTCCCAGTCTGTATCAGCCCATCGCAGGCGCAGAGGTTTCTGAATCAGGGAGGGGGGGGTGAGGATGATTGTTATTGGTATGTGGTCGGAGCCAGTTGAGGGGAGGGAGGCCTCCCAGCTCTTGACCACTGGTAGGAGGAGGGGGTTGGTAAAGGCGAGATCTGTCATCGAGGGGCGGGCCTTACCCACTAGAGGGAACCTGGTGTATTCCCCTGGGTGGTTGAGGAGAGCGAAACCGCCCTCTGCTGCTTTCTCGAAATAGGGGGTTGAGGAAGATATTTCCCGTAGTGAGACGGCGCGTCGAGGATCCGAAAGGGGATTGTGGATGTTGAGGTCTCCCACTATCAGGAGGGGAAACCCAAGATCTGGAAAAAGAGCTTCCGGTTGGACGGAGTGGACCTGATGGTGGACAGTGGTGGAGTAGGCATCGATGCTTCTGAAGCAGTGGAGATCGGTGCCAAAAGGTGGTTCCTGGGAGGAGACCTCGAGGGCAAGGACGTCGTCTTCCTCCCTAAACCTGGGGAGCACCATGTAGTTGGAAAGAAATGACATATAAACATAGGCGGCAACGCATGGCCTCCTAACATAGGGAAAGAATGACTTGGGACCATTAAATGAGGGAAGGTGGGTCTTATAAACAGGTGGATCCTGCAAGAGGACTATCGAGGAATAGGTTGTCACTTCTTTGAACGACTCGAATAAGGGCAGAAAAACATTCTGGCTCCCAAGGCAGTTATGTTGAATGATTGAAAGGAGGGGGGGAGCAGGGTCTAGCCCTTTTCCCTTCGGGGCAGGAGTTCGATTAATCACTACCGGGACGAGCCCGACGGTCGGAGGGTGCAGGGGAAGGGCTTGGTGCCTGCAGGGGGAGAGGACCACCAAAGCCTTGGAGAGTATCAGGATGCAAGGAGAGTCCTGCCGGGAGAGGTTGTCTAGGGGTCACGAGGTCCGCCTATCTCTTAGTCATTTTTTTTTTTTTTCTTTTTTTTGTTATCATGCGTTATTTGTTTTAGGTACAAAAAGCCTTATGCAGTGCGAGCTATGAAGAGAAAAAAACCTATAAGCCCAATAGCAACCGCCCGCTTCACCTCTTCATGGGAACAATCAAACACCCCGAATCCATAGGAAAAGTCCCCCCGCCTAGCACCTCAGACAAAACCTTAGACACGTAGGGAAACAATTCATAGAGACGTATAGGAGAGAGACCCAAACCCTTCCGTAGGCCCCCAGGTAACACTAGGAAAAGAATCAAAGAAATTACGAGATATAACTACTCTTGCCAAAATGAGTACCTAAATTACCCCAGGGCTAGTCAGCGGAAGGGGCAGGCCGGTTCACATTCGGGGCTGCTCGGAAGTTGGCGACGGGTCGGCGTTTAGGATAAACCAAGGAGGCAGTGCAATACGATGATCAACCGTAACCTGAGCGAGGTTTGCGACCGTAGAGTAAATCGCAAGAGGGAGAGAGGAGGTAAGCTAGTGGAGCCACCGGGCAGAGGGGATGCCAGCCAACAACGATAAGCAGTAGGATGCCAGCCGACGTGTAGCAGTAGGGTGCCAGCCGACGAGGAGCAGTAGGGGGCCAGCCAGGGAGTGGAATGTAGCAGTACGGTGCAAGCGGACAGAACCGGGAGGTGGATGGAGGAAGGATCGCTAACAAGCTAGCCGCAGCCGACAAAGGGGCCATAGCAAGGGCTTTTAGGATGACGACGAAACCGAGCGAGACCATGATGTTACCAACCAAGGCTTTCCCCATCAGAGGTACAAGCCCAGCAAGCCGAGGCCTACTTCGACCGAGAGTCCGACACCATAACGCCGACCGTGAACGAAGAGAGAAGCTTTCTGACCATGCAAAATGCTAAGCGATGTGCAAAGCAAGGGCGGGGTAAAGGGGAGAACCGAACTTCACAAGCGGGTGTCAACAAAGAACGGGAACGAGAACCCCAAGTAGGGGGGGCTGACATGCCCCAGCAGAGGAGGAAAGATCGCTTAACGTCAACTCGTAGGCAGTAGCCATCGTGGGAGAAGAGAGGTGGGTGGGGGAAGGTGACAATGATTTCTCATAGTGTTGAGATTTCAATCGCTGGAGGTGCTGTTGCGATGGTTCGTGGCCTATCTCTTAGTCTTTTTTTTTCTTCTTTTTTCTTTAATCATGCGTTGTTTGTTTCTAGGTACAAAAAGCCTTATGCAGCGCTAGCTATAAGGAGAAAAAAACCTATAAATGCAAAACCACCGCCTGCTTCACCTGTTCATGGGAAAGATCAAACACCCCGAATCCAGAGGAAAAACCCCCCGCCTAGCACCTAAGATAATATACCCCAGACAGCTAAGGAGACAATTCATAGAGATGTACCGGAGAGAGACCCAAACCCTTCCGCAGGCTCCCCAAAACAAAAGAAACGACGGCTGCGCTAAGGCCCTTTCGGGGCCTGACGGAGAGGATGGATGATTAACGACAGGAGAAAACACGGAAACCGTGGGCCTACTGTAACCACTCGCGCGGTAATGAAGGTCATTACATCGATCCAAGGCATTGGACAATAGCCACGGAGGCAGTGCTATACCACGACTAGGCATAACTGAGAAAGGGTCAACCCATCGGAGGGAGGAGGAGGAGGATGAGCAGTAGGGTGCCAGCCAGTGAGCAGCAGTAGGGTGCCAGCCGGGAGGGAGTTTAAGCAGTAAGGTGCCAGCTAAAGAGGCAGTACGGTGCTAGCGGACGGAATGGGGAGTGGTGTGGAGGAAGGATCGCGACATCAGCAAAAAAAATCAGTTTGCGTTATTTGCATTTCAGCGCACCCTGCATCTTCTGGCTGCGTTCTGTGGGACAATTTTTTTGAAGTTATGTAATCAAAAAACCCGTTTCATTTTAAGATTAATCTAACAATTACGTAGACAAACATGAATTTTCACCCCTAACGGACAACATTTACATGTCCATTTCGGCTTCTGAAGTTTAAAACTAGAGTCATGGGATGCACAGGATGCTGACCAGATGCAAACTCCACTACAGGGAGCGTTCAGATGCGTGTGGATGCAAAATCGAGTTTTTTTGCTGATGGAACAGGCTAGCCACAACCGACAAACGGGCCATGCCAAGGGCTTTTGGGATAATGGCGAGACCGGGACGAGACCGTGATGTTACTAACCGAGGCTTTCCCCACCAGAGGTACAAGCCCTGCAAGCCGAAGCCTACTTCGACCGAGAATCCAACACCGTAATGCCGACCGTGAAGGAAGCGAGAAGCTTTCCGACTGTGCCAAATGCTAAGCGAGGTGCAAAGAAAGTGCCGGGTAAGGGGGAGAACAGAACATCATGAGCGTGTCAACGACGAACGGGAACAAGAACCCTAAAGAAGGGGGGGCCAGAGTGCCCGAGGAGAGGAAGGAAGATGGCTTAACGTCAACTCCTAGGCAGTAGCCATTGTGGGAGAGGAGAGGTGGGTGGGGGAAAGTGACGATGATTTCCCGTGGTGTTGAGATTTCAATCGCCGGAGGTGGAGGAGAGATGGTTGGTGGCCTATCTCTTAGTCAATTTTTTTTTTCTCTTTTTTTTTTTAATCATACTTTCATTGTTTCTAGGTACAAAAAGGCTCATGCAGCGCTAGCCATGGAGAAAACAAAACCTATAAATTCAAATCCACCACCAGCTTCACCTCCTCATGGGAAAAATCAATCACCCAGAGTCCATAGGAAAAGTCTCCCCGCCGAGCACCTAAGATAATATACCCCAGACACGTAAGGAAACAATACATGCAAACGTACCGGTAGAGAGACCCAAACCCTTCACCAGGCTCCCCAAAACAAAAGAAAGCGCCAGTTCGAAGACCAGAAACGCTGGCCTGAGGGGGGTTGATGCACGATGATCGAGAGGAGAAAACACAGAAACCATGGGCCTACAATAACCACTCGTGCGGCCGGGCAGGTCATTCCATCGATCCAGGGCTTTGGACAACATCGGCAAAAAAAGAGATTTGCTTCGGAAGGATAGGCAGTACGTCGGGACACATGAAATCAGTCCTGACACATGAAATCCGTCCGGATAGTCTAGTCCGTCCAGTCCACCCTTTAAGGACCCCAGCACAGGCGTTGCATCCTAGTCCGTTAAGTGCAACTCAACAGACATCCTGTCCGCCTGGTGCACCCGAATGGTCAATTTCTCACTATTATCGCCTGAAGTACCCCCAGGGAAGATGCCCTTGAGAGGCTGCATCTGGGACCTATCCGTGCCCATGATGGCATCTACTCACGACAGACTACTTCACTGTCAGGTAAAGGTTTTTTAGACGAAAAAGTATCTTAATATAGGATGACTAACCAGCTATTGTCCCGGTAACCACACACAACATACCCCTTTCATCATCACAGGTAACACCTCTCGCAGAAGTTTCCTAAGTTCTTTCACCTCACATCTACATCAACATAGTGGAACTCTCTAACATTATCAAGGCACACCGAGCTACAGGCATGCCTTTCTATTCAGAAGGACCCTATTCAATCCACCTTTGCAAGCAGATTCCACAAGGCATATCCGGACGCTGCAGGCTATAGGCCATTGAAGCTACCTTTGCGAGCGGATTCCAATAAGACCCTTCCCCGGCCTAGTGAACATGTGCCTTTTGCTCCCTGCTGACATCTATAGCCATGCGGACTCTTCGAAACCTATACCATTCAATTCCCCGCGTAGAGCAGATTCCAATGTGTAACGGGGGCACTCGGTAGCGAGACGGATCCTAAGATTGCGACCGCACCGAAGACTCAAAGTAGAAGTAAAGATCAAATGTAAAGATAAAGATAATACAAAGTAGAATCAAGCGGTAAAACATGATATCATTAAGCCTGAAAGCTTCACTCAATAAGTTCTCTCGAGGAGCGTTGGTTATCAGAATAGGGTGTCTCTCGCTTTAGTTAAGTAGAATAATGTAAAGCCAGAGGACACCCGTCAACCATTCTGACCTTTCTCGAGCACCCTGCTCAACTCAGGGCTGTCCAACTTACCCGCCTAGAGTGGGCTAATACTGGGAGGCGGTCGGACAGCTCAGATATTAACTATCTCCACAAATAGGAAGTGATTCCGGTGATGTCTCTCCAACTACATCTGCATGAGCAAAAGCCCTTTCCTATCGGTAGCATGTCAGTGGCCGACCGACATGCCCACCGCAGTGATAATATCCATTGGGACTCACTGGGCCAGCGGTGGTTTCGTCTATACAAGCTACGTAGTCCTTCGGCAAATCTACCTGGCTATACTCGGGTTCTAAACCTGACTGCATGCTCCCACGATAAGAAATCTCGTGCTGCCTGACTGCAAGGGTGCTACCCACAGTCAACCATTCGGGACCCTCTTAAATCGTAACAAGACTCACACCTCTAGAGTCCACTAATAACCTATGATAATGCTACAGTTCAGGGGGTAACCCGGGACTGGCTTTGGGGTGGTTCTCCTGGAAGCCTTGCAGCTTCTCCGGCAGCCCCAAGCTCTCTACTGTTAACCATACAACTACCGGGAGGTCAAAGTATGCCCGTAGGTGGTTCCCTGGTATTATCCAGATGGCGCCCCAGGAGGGGGTCACCCGCACACCCCTTATATATCCTGCGAACAGCTTCTGGTCGGTTGGACGGCCACAACTCAAACAGTGTTGTGGGCGCGTTCCTATGTATCTCACTTTACTAGGAAGCACCCAACTACACAGCCGTACAGTGCCGTCGCGCCGTACCAACACTGGGGCCGCAGGGGGGTGTTAGGAATATCCCAGAATGTTACAGGAGGTTCGGACCACTCCTGCTCCGTCAGTAGCCCGTTTTGTGCTATACGAAGCGGCTGTTTAAACCTCTAAGAGCCCCACTAAAGTGGGATAACTTCCCCCTAAGTCCGCAGATGACTTTGTCGGTGAAGGTAGGGTAACTTCACCCTGTTATGCCTTTATTCACTTCCGGAGTTCCCGCAACCACCTATAATGTTACCCCGGAGACCAGTGCAACGTTTACTATGTTTCCTTAACTTTATGCGAACATGTCCTCCAAAGGTTCCCCTCCCTCGCAGGGTAACTTTGGCCTTCCTTGGTTACCCTGTCTAACCCGATGTCACCAAGTCACTTTGTAGACACTTGGACCAACTCATGTCTACCGTTAGTATACTAAGTATACTGGTCTATCCTCAACCTGGTTACCTCTTGGTATACCATATTGGCTTGAGTTTAGTCCACTGTAGCTACCTATCTATAGGGTTGTTACCCAATGAGACCCTTCCCGACTCTGGCGGACATCTGCCCACTGAGGTATCTCCTGTTTTCTCTCTGCTAATGTCTATGGCCATGAGGACGCTTCAAAACCTATACGATTCCATTCATCTCGCCAAGCGGATTCCAACGCATCCAGTCCCGACGCTCTCCAACCATCGGTACCTGAACTATCCATACCTTTGTACTTTAGGTCCCCGGGCAGGTGCTTTCAAATTGTTGGCTGCTGAGTCCTACAGGCATGCGGAAGCTTTGAAACCTATACCATTGGATTTCTCTCCGCGGGCGGACTCCAATCATGCCCTTCATGACTCTGGCGGACATCTGCCCACTGAGGTATCTGCCTCTTTCTCCCTGCTAACCTCTATAGCCATGCGGACACTTCGAGACCTATATCATTCAATTCCCCTCGGGTAGCGGATTCAAATGAGTCACTTCCTGTAACAGGTTTATTCCTGTCTAACGAAAATACAGTAGGACTGGCGGTAGACCTGCTAGCGCTGGTACTAAGGGAGGCTTCAAAGGACTGGAGGTAAGAGATAGTAATAGTTGAAGGACAAATAGAACTCACAGATTGCCGTTCAACCAAGTGTATTCTTAGACTGAAGGTGTGTCGAAGTCTGCTGTTTCCTGCTAACCACAAGACTGGTTTAAATACAAAACCCAAGAGCGATAGCCTTCCCCCAATCACGATTATTACCAGTAGCTGCGCACATACCGGAATCCTGTAATCCTGCTAGACCAAAGAAAGAAACATAGCTCAGCCTCCACCAGTGCTACATAACCATTCAATACCCGGAATCCTAAATATAAACTTCCATCAAAGCAAACTAAACATAGCAATATGATAGCATACCCTATCTGACTCAGAGACAGTGGGTGAGCTGAAATCAAATCAAATAAACCAAATATAAATCAACTAAACATAGGAGATCCTGGACTGCCAGCTCCTATGTACTGTTACCGGAACATGTACACATGTTACACTCAGTCATCGTTTCAGTCAACTCAGGTGACATTCCAATGATGGGATCGACGATCAGACTCTTCACGCGTTCAAGAACAATTGAGCGCACGTACTCCTCAAACCGATACACGCAGTGCAGGCACTGCTGGGGCTTCGATCACGTTGCGCCTTTTGGCCTGTCATCGGACCCATCAGCCCTATCTGCTCGCTCCACCAATCTGATCGAACCCCAGATGTCCCAACCCAACCTTCCCCAGCGGTGGCAACCTTATGGATACACCTAACTGCTGCTCTTCCTCACTGCCCCGCTGTGTCAACTGTGGGGAGGAACACACCGCCTTGTTCAAACACTGGGCTACCCGTCTGGCTCCTCCTGCTCTCAGTCCTTCCGCCCCTACCTCGACGATACTACCTCTGCAATGAGCTGGCGACGAAATAGACACAGCTAATGACGAGGCTGACCCATCGCCCCCCGCTTTACCTACCTGCTCGCTCCAGAGTGCCTTCGAGGCCGAGACGCCTGGTGCCAGAAGAACGACTATGATTCCGGCCCCCCCAAGCCCTCCCCCCAGGGCCTGGCCCGAAAATGCAGTACCACCCTGTTACTAGGGAACGAGAGCAGGCCTCCCCCTCCCCACCATGACCCTTGACACTCATTCAATACAACTGCCTCGGGAGCGGGAATGTCTTTCTCTCCTTGTTCAGCTTGTTTTCACAACTGGCCCACCTGCCGTCGATTGTCGCCCTCCAGTACCCCCCGGTCTACAGTAGCAAACTACCTTTCTTTCAACTTTCCTCAAGCTTTTCCCCCCCCAACCCCGGGAATAACAACCCCCTGTTTGCCTTTCATGTTTTTAGTTCTTTTTGTTCACCGTTACTTTACTTCCGCGTTTTTTCGACAGTGGGGACGTCATGGCACTTGCCCTTTTTACACCTCCGGGATTTTTTAATGCCTCCTTGACCAGTTTCACAATGATCAACTCTTACCGCACCAAGGCTCAGTCCAACAATACCCGCTCATTGCCCCCAGGCCTTATTTTCCCATGCCTGCCAGGCCCCACTCTCACGCCGGGCGACCTCACCATCCACCAGCCCACTGCGGACCTGTTAAGGAACTTCACAGAAGTTGAGATCGCTGCCTCGGTCCATTACTTTGACAGGGCCACTGAGCACGGTTTCTCACTCCTCAACACGCTGGGTCTGTATACCCGGTTTTCTATGTCACTAGTAGGCATGCCAGGGGTTATAGACCTGGCCTTCCCCTCTCCCCTCCTTATGCCCTACATTTCAGAGTGGTCCGACCCCCTGCCCTCCACAGGCTCTGACCACAGCCTCATCCCTCCTACTATTCGAAGCACCCCTGTTCCGAGCACCCCCTCCCAAGTCACACTGGGCCCTGATCGATTGGCCCCAGGTGCACAACGCCCTCAAAACACTCACAATCCCTGCCCACCTCTCCCTCCTGACCTCCCACTCCCTGGGGCTCTGGTTCGATACCAACTTGAATAAAGTCACGGCCATACTCGTCCTCCACACGCCCCTCAAACGAATCACGCACAGATCGAAACTGTCGTGGTCCACGTCACTCCCGGCGCTCCGTAAGGCCTACAACTCCACGCTCAGGGCGTCCAAGAGGGACCGCCACAACTCCTCACTCCTGTCATCAGCCAGGACCGCCCGTTTCTCTTACTTCAAAGCGATCAAAAAGGAATGACGCAGCACTGGTCTGATTTCCTGGTGATGGCGACACCGCAAACCATTTGGGCAGCCAAAACGTTGGCCATCTGCCGTCCCCCCCTCCGCTTTCCAGAGCTACCTGGGGCCTCCACTCCACTTGAGCTTAATCTGGCCCTACTTAACCACTTCTTTCCAGGTAGTCCAGTTGACGACCTGCTCACCATCCTCCTCCCTTACATGCACGCCACGCCCCTAGTGGCAACAGAGATAGATAGGGTGTTGGCCCGCTCCTCCCCCTCGTCAGCCCCAGGCGCTGATATGACCCCCATTTCGGTCTGCAAGCGCATCAACAAGGTGGCGCCTGACCTCATACTCAACCTCCTGTCCCCCCTGGTGTCCTATGGCTTTCACCCTCCCTCTCTGAAGAGAGCCGACGGCATCGTCCTGGATAACCCAGGAAAGCCGTCCTATGACTCACCCTCCTCCTTTCGAATTATCATTCTGCTCCAGAACTTTTCCAAAATTATCGAGAGGATTATGAACGGTCGACTGTCCTGCCTGGCTCGGGTGACAGTCCTCCTCAACTCCCACCACTGCGGTTCCCTGATGGGTCTGTCAGTGGCAGACACGTGCAACACCCACACACACGAAATCAGGACCGTCTGGATGGATAAAAGGAAAGTCTCTGCACTCTTCCTTGACATTATGGGTGGTTTCGCCAATGACAACCCCTCTGCCCTCTGCGGGATGCTTGCCGCCCAGGGGGTCAACCTGTGCCTGGTATCTTGGCCCCGGTCCTTCCTTACGGGGAGATCCTGCTGGCTGCTCTTCCAAGCATTGCGCAAAGTCTTCGCCCCTGTCTCTGTTCGCACCCCTCATACTTCCCCCGTCTGGACGCTCTTTTTCGTCATATACGTTTCAAGCCTCCATCAGGCAATCCCCAACAGCCTCACCCTCTGCTATGTGGACGACTTTGCCCTGACGGCCTCGTAGGATTCCTACCGCTGCAACCTCCAATGGCTGCAACGGCAGTATGCCTTACTAAAGGCCAAAGGCTCCCACCTTGGAGTAGGCTTCGCCATCCCCAAAACTGAACTGATCCACTGGAAAACGAACAGGGACAGGGATCTACCCTCGCTAGCCCCAATCTATCTGGATGGGGCGGACTTCCACTTCGGAAACGAGCAAAGGTGGCTCGGATGTTGGTTCGCTCGGTCGCTTGCCACCACTCCGCACTTTACCAAACGACTGGCCAAAGCCCAAGCGGCTTTTGTGGCGGTCAAAATGCTCTCCCCACCAGGCATGGGCCTTCCCCCCTTCCTTTGCCACCGATTCGTGGCATCTCTGCTCTTCCCAATCCTCAGCTACAGGGGTGATGTCTTCTCTCCCACGGTCCACATGGCAAGAAAGCTAGCGGTATTCTGGCACAAAGTCCAGAGATGGTGTACGAACTGCTTCACCTGCACCCCAACAGACATCCTAGCAATAGAGGCCTGCCTTCCCCGGTTCAACTTGGTCCTGTCGTATAAGAAGCGCTTGGCAAACCTCCCGGTGTTCTGCTACCCCTCAGAAATCAAGCCTGCAGCGGCAAGACTAGACCCCTCTGTGCCGACCCCCTCCCTCCGCCGTCACGCCCCTGACCACCCGGTCCTCCGGGTCGGAAATGTGGGTAGTCGCCTCCCCCTCCCATGGCACCATTGCCACCCTCACTCAATTAATAGGGTGCACCTGCCCGTGAACGCTATCCACCAGTCAATGATGTTCCTCATGGGGGCCGACGGTCTCGCCCCCCTGCCGGTAGCATCTCAGCACCTCCTTGCCGAAATGTATCCTGACCATCCCGTGGGGCGCTTTTGCCCCCAGGAAAGGCGGCGATGCCACGACCTCCTCGTGCAAGCATGTGAGGCCCTGGCACCTGACCCGACCAGGTACCCGTACCGCCCGTCCCTCAAGTCCTATCCCTTTATGGGCCTCAACAAATTCGACGGGGGACGGATCCCCCAGATGAGATCCGGCAAGAGCTACCTCCGCGCCCATCCATCATGGGACAACAATGATCCCACTACCTGCTCCAAGTGCCACGAGTTCCCAGAGACCTTTCACCACGCAGCACTCACCTACCTAGCGAGGGGGCCCGCCAGAACCCGCCGCCCTCACTGTGTTTCTGACCTAGCCTCCGCAACCCCCATCTGGTTATCAGCCGCCCTGCGAGGCGCCCTTTGCCGTTTCATCAGGTGGACAAGAACCGCCTTCCCCCCAGGCATGTTATCTCGCCCAACTTCTTCCCCTAGTTCCGCCTCTTCCTGCTCATTTAATGTAGTCTCCTTTGGTTACGGTATATCGTCTCAGGAGGGCTAGGTTTATCTTGTTGTTGTTGTGTTCGAGTTGCTCGTTGTATCCGCTGGTTAATAGGAGGGTTTCCTTGGTTTACTTTTTATTGATTTTCGCGCCTGCACGTGGGCCAGGGACCAGTACGGACCCTTTTGAACAAGACTGATGATGGAAGTTTGTTTTCTTTGTTTGTTTTTGATTTTGGGTTTTGCTTTTGCCATAGCTAGCGCTCCATGCCATTTCTTGTGCCTTAACAATGAATACATGATACAAAAAAAAAGAAGAAAAGAAAAAAACAAAAGAAAAAGCCTCCTATTTACTTCGTTCTATATGCTATCTGGTATTTCTTTCACGACTCCTGTACTTCAGAATATAACGGCTTCTATTCTGATATTCAAGATCCACGCCCAGAACTCACGAACTCTGACCCTGATCTGCCGTTACCCCATTAGTCTTGACCTGAGATTGTCATCTCCAAACCCTCACGCTAAACGACTGTCATCGTTTAGTCCCTTCCTGTCGTTGTGTGCGTTGGACTAACATCCAGTGCCAAGACCCCGTTACAACTCAGGGTAATGGGATGAGATAGAGACAAAAAGGAGATTCCCAGGTTCAATATTTTTCCTGGATTTGTCAGGTGGTATGAGGAATGTATGTAGGGGGGCTGGTTCAAAGGATAGGACCTGTGATTGGATAGTGGTGCAAGGAGTGTCAAGATGGTCACCAGCTTATCTCAATTCACGAGGTTTCTATTGTCCGGCTCACACCCCAGCCACCATGACTATCAAAAGAGAAATGCAGGCAGCTAACAGCTCTATCCTATAAGGTTCAATCTGTATGCCTTCAGGGTATCTGTAACATGTGTACATGTTCCAGTAACCGTACACAGGAGCGGGCAGTCCAGGATCTCCTATGTTTAGTTGATTTCTATTTGGTTTATTTGATTTGATTTCAGCTCCGCCACTGTCTCTGAGTCAGATAGGCTATCCTATCCTATTGCTATGTTTAGTTTGCTTTGTTGGAAGTTTATATTTAGGATTCCGCGTATGGAATAGTCATGTAGCAGTGGTGGAAGGCTGAGCTATGTTTCTTTCTTTGGTCTTGCAGGATTACAGGATTCTGGTATGTGCGCAGCTACCGGTAATGATCGTGATTGCAGGAAGGCTATCACTCTTGGGTTTTGTATTTAAACCCGTCTCCTGGCTAGCCGGAGACAGCAGACTTCAACAGACCTTCAGTCTAAGAATACACCTGGGTGAACTACAATCCCTGAGTCCCTGAGTCCAACTTGTCCTTCAACTATTACTCTTCTAGCTACCTGTCCTTTGAAGCCTCCCTTAGCACCAGCGCTAGCAGGTCTATCGCCGGTCCTATTGTATTTTCGTTAGACAGGAATACACCTGTTGCAGTTCCCCCCATATCCTGGTCACTGGCTAGATTATTCTGTTGATTGTAGGAGACGAGGAACACTCTACCAAGACAAACAACAACTAGCCCCCGTAACCCAGCCAAAGTGTGAGCAATTAGAGGGACGACAATAATCCCCATAATTTAAATCCCCTTTTTCCCACAACCTCCTCACCACCGGAATCGCTCTCAAGCACTGTCTCCCAGGCATTATTAAAAAGTAAACTATGCATCTTGTCCAGCCCGTTCCTGAATGTCATGGGGTCCCTAAAGTCGTGGAATTCCTTTCCTGACGACAATCCATAACGTACGAGATCTGCTCAGAGTGGTCACTGAGGCCACAAGCCTGCAAGTCCGATATTTTCCTCCTGCGCACGACCGCACAGGCTGTCGATCACTCGGAGACTAATATTTCCGGTCCGTCAGCGGCACTCATTTTCTTCAAAGAGCCCCACCACCTACCCCAGGTATGCCTTGCCCACTCCCGGATTGCCGCAACGAAGCAAGACACCCTCATCGGCTGCACCCTCATTATATCTCCACTCCGAAATTCGATCGTTTCTAAAAGCCAATCCCTGACACCTCCGAAATGCTCAGTGCGGATGCCCTGATGTTTGCGATTTGGCTCCGGTGGAGAGCCAACGCATGTGTATATCCTCGTCAGACACATAGAAAGTGTTGAAAGTACCGCTTATGTTCCCGTAGCTGGAGTCACCGTCACCGAAGCTAATCGATTGCATATGGGAAATTTGGGTCATGATATCCTACCCGGAATGTTGATTGAATGTAGAAATGGTGTACTGATCTGTAGGGTACCACGAGATTTGTGGCGGGGTGATATCGCTTGTTGAGGCAAAACTACATCCAATCATTCCCATTTCGCCGAGGCGTATGAATAATAGGGGATATGCCCCATAATGCCTTCTCCACAGTGACAGTATTTCAACTGCAGGAGCACAATAGAGCTCACAAGGTTTATAAATAGCAGTAGAGTATCTTCCGATATATATGTGTTATCGCCCAGTGGAACTTAAGAGTCAATGAGGTAAACCCCCACCCGATCGCAGTAAGTAACAAAGAACAGCCAGGTCCCTCGAGCTATAACCCGCCTTCTGCATTCAATGATTGTAGTATTAGATCGGGTTGGAGTTAAACAGGTTTGGTTATAGAGCTGGCTTACACCCGCAAGGACGTAACCTATGGACAAGCTTTGGTTATCAAAGTAAACTAGCAAGATTGAAGCATGGGGTAAATGTATCATACTTTCTGGACTAGGGAAATATCAGAACTTTTTCCTAATGAATCAGTTAGAAATATTCGAGTTGGATCTGATGCCATAGAGGAAGTAAAACTAAATATTGAGAGAAGGTAGATTCCCGTTTGCATATCCGACGGTTTCTCTCACCTTAGGTATCATGGTGCGAGTGATTTGTCCTACTTGTCCGTGCTAAGTATCAAACGATATTACGGTATGTATTTCTGAGGTGTGTTAAAAGAGCGGGGGGTCTGGACTCCAACTCAGCGGTCATGGAATCTCATTCGGAGGGATGTTTGGTTGGTGGACCGGATTAGATAGGAATGGCGAGTGAGTGTTCATGATGATGGACGGAGAGGCCAAGGTAAATTGTTGGGTTGTTCGCCGAAGCTTGGTCATACGTTTAGCTTGGTTGCCACCGGCCATGGGGCTCACTTGTCTTCTTTGCGCTGTTTCGTTTCACTTCTCTTCTCTCTTAACTCAAATCAACAAGTTCTTTCTACAGCAAACAAATCCAACGAAACTGCTCTTAACACAACTCTCATTTTCACCTTGAATCTCTCTCTTGTTTTCACCCTCAGTAAAGTTCTGTCCACACTGCCCCTACCCATCAAGCGGTCTGCAAACAGTTTATTCTCTCTGCCGCTTAAAGTACTCGGCAGACCGCGGATCATTTCCAACATAAATAAATGATATCTTTATTCTCAAGGTGGAGGAGGGATGTGCTCTGCCATAGAACGTGATGTGCTGTTGTGTGTAAGATGTGACCTAAGGGTTCGCCGGGTGAAACTTGTTGCCTGCCGCAAGAGCAATTAATGGGCGGTAGGAGTCGAGAGCATCTGTCGTGACTACCCATGCAAATCGAAAAAACTACTGCTAATATCAGCTCCCACATCCCCCTCCCCTCCTCAAAGAACAGCCCCCTCGGCCTCCGCGTCCGGCCTCCCTGCTCCCCCCTCTAGCGCATTCTTAATCTGCTTAACCTCCACCCACTGCGCATCCTCCACCCCATGACCATGCTTCAAGACAATGTTCACCCCTCCTGGAGATGCCTCGCTGATTGTGCCCATTATCAGGCCCGTCGGGTACGGCGACGGCTGCCTGCTGTGGATTACCACGCGGCACATAGCGTCTTCTACTGGCTCAGCGTGCTCGAAGAAGCCGGCGAGAGTGGAATAGAAACTGGTTTATGTTAGTGAGGGGGTGTGCGGAACGGGGGGGGACTCTTTTGGCCAGCGGCGTTCACGAACTAGGAGGATTTTGTCGCCGGTAGAGTCCACAATGGCCATTATCACAGTCGGGTCAGTCCGCTAGAGCCAGGGGTGTTAGTGGGGGTTTGCAGGAAAGGGAAAGGGGGGCAAGCACTGCGACTTTTTGGATCCCTTTTGGGGGGATGCAGGGTGACTAAGCGAATGGTGGGGCTTCGAGACTCTTTTGGAATACCTTGTCGGTGGGTGGGCAGCCGCCTTTGGTCCTGGTATTGACAGAGGCGATACGGGAGCCACTAGAAGAGCAAAGCTGTGAATACTTTTAGCGGTATTTATGGGGCACATAGTGGGATGGGGTAGAGTACTTGATTGCGGTTATTCTAGTCCAGGAGACTTCTTCCTTGAGCTGGTATCGCCGCTCTACCCCCACCATTATCAACTTTCCCCTCCCACGGATGCCTATAGCGCGGGGTATATTACCATCCAGAGGGGTAAGGTTTAGATCCAACCTAGCCTTCCTAAACTCTCTTCCCTTCACCCCCTTTACCGCCTCCCCCTATACTTTCCGATACTACCTCACGAGCTCCCCCTTCCGTAACTTCCAAAGCGAAATTCTGCCGTCCGACATACATCCCCCCCCCTCCCCTCCGAACTCAAACCTCTCCACATCCCCATCCACCTCATTTATCTCCAAAAACACCAATCTTGGAATTTCAACCTGATATCATAATCCCTTAAAAACTCCTCCTGTGTTGAACGGATTCCCGAAGAGCGCGCACAGTCTCGTACCCCACCCACGCCAGCGTAGTCTTATTCTCTGGCTCTGGGCTCTGCAACAGCGGGGGCTTGGACCGCAGCGGTGCGGCGCGCAGGAATGCTGTGCTCGGGTGGAGGATGGAGACAAGGCTCAGTTGGCTGCTGGAGAAGTAGTTTACTATCCCCTGGCCGAACTTCCCGGAGAGGATGGGGTTTTTATAGAATTATGTTGTGGTGTAGGGTTGGGTCATTTTGTAATGTGCGGTAGTGTGGAATACGGTGGCGGCGGCGGCGGTGGGGCTAGGAGGACGGAAGGAATGGAGGTTGGAAAGGGTGGAGTGGTGAGTGCGTACAGTACTAGCACAATGTAGTCCAAGCATTGTAGACTAGAAGTACCCGTAAGTTGTATAGAAGATTATACTCGGGAGATGGTGATGTAATTGAGGTGGGTACGTTACGGTCTGGGCGAGTATGTGGAATAGGGTAGTTTACAGGTTCGGTTCAGCGCTGGCTCTTGTAGCGGCCAAAATTGTCACGATAGTGGGGCTTGGCGGGGCGACCTACCACTTAAATAGATCTTTTCATGTAACTTAGACCAAGCAAGGCACAACCACAACGGGAAAGTCTATCACTCCACGCTTCACTCTTTCTTTCTCAATTGGTTCTAGTGTTCCAGCCTTCACCCATACCCCAGGAAATTTATCGTCAGGCCAGCTTCAGAGCGATTTATCATCCGGAATAGCAATAGGTCACATCACCCGCAGGGGAAGGGATTCGGCACGCGCTACACATCATCCACAACGAAAGTAGCCCGACAAAGGTATTCTTCCTTAACTGGAAATAAATTCCTTGGCATTTCAAGCTGACACATATTCCATAGCTGTCAGTGCCTACCGTAAGTACTCAAATACAAGAGAAATGTGCTATGGAGTCAAATTAAAGTGAGTCACGCCAAGAAATAGACTAATGAATGCATGGCATATCGCATAATCTAAGACATATCAAAACCTAAATATACATTTTTTCCCTTTTTACTCCGCTTCTCCTACAAGGTATTCGCCATCAAGCTCATCAAAAGCTATATTGAGCTCTTCCTCCTCCTCCACTTCCTCCTCATCATTTGTGGTAAGTCCCCCCTCATGCCAATCCTCCAATGCTGCTATCAGTAAGGAAGTGTCAAGGCCTTTGACTGATATTTCGGAATCTCGGCTTCCATCAATCGGAAGTGCCAGCCCCGTAGCCGTAAAGGAACGCCTCACCACCTGGGCATGGTCTTGGGAAAACCGTTCCCATGCCTCCCCCACCGCCCAAGTACATAAGACCCTCCTCCGTCCTACCATACTTCCGCCAAGCTGACCTCCGGTCATCAGAATTCCTTCCTCCACTTCCTCCACTTCGTCAACCTTTTCCTCCAATACCTCCTATTCCTCAGGATGATTAGTTCCTTTCTTGCATCGATGAGTTTTCCCCATCTCTCCCTTTAGAAGATTGATTGATACTAACCTTAAGAATGTCTTTAAAGGGCCGGTTTATTGAAACATCCAAGGGTTGCACTAAACTAGTGCATCCACCGGGTATTATACTGAGCGTAATATCGTGGGCCCGTATTGTATCCAAAACCTCCTCCGTTTTGTGGCTGCCAAACATATCTAATGCCATTAGTGTAGGATGCCCTTCGAGTACCGGGATGACTTGGTCATCAAGCCATTCAACAATAGTTGTTGAATTGGCGTAGGCTTTGGCGTTAAACTTTACGACCAGTCGTGGGTCGTAACGCTGTTTCTCCGCCTGAATAGATGCACCGATCCCTTGCCCGCGGAAGAAAACCAAGGGCTTTACTCTAGAAATACCATCAGCGAAGATGGTAAGTTGGGTGGTGGCTTGACGCTTGTCCCATCCTGATTGTTTACTTCGTTGAACCCAGATTGTCTTGTCGCCTTGCTGATTATAAGTACGTCCGTCTAGATATTCGAACGGAAGCGGAGTTTGGTCCATGTTACAGATATTGCTCAATCTGTAACGGCCAATCTCCGCTTCCTCATTGCTCTGGAAAATCTCGTTTGCCTCTCGCTGTTGTGAGTTTCTCCGGTTAAATCTCATCCAGCCAATGATAGTTGCTAAATAATCACTAGGAAGCTGACTCGCTTTGTTGGTGATAGCTCGAAGTGTAATCTTGTGCCAGGACAAGAACCCTCGAAACCATCCATTGGAGAATCTGAATTCACTAATATCTGGTGTAGTATAGGTTTGAGTATAAATTTGTTTCGCATTGTGTCGAAACCAACTCCTCCGGACTATCTTTCCTTCAGCTCTTCGATGCCGGAACAGATCATACAAGGTTCGCTCCATTTCTGCCCACTTTCTTCTCCTGCCCCCTCCGCCTATCCTACAAGCTAGTGCTGATGGTTCGAGATACTTGCCTTCCCGCTCCTCCTTCTGCCATTTCCCTAGATTGGAAAGAGGAATTTTGAACCGGTTTGCTGCCTCTCCCAATGTGGGTTCTCGTAGTCGGGTTGGGCCGCAGGGTATCGATGGCTTCTGAAGCCACGATAATACACGCAACTTGTAGCTTACCGTATATGATCTTCGTGGCTGCTTTACTGCTGGTGGGGTGGAGCGAAGCTGCTTTGCTAATAGCTTTCGCTTAGGACCAGGTTTCCTTCTCTCCCCCGCATAAAACCTGCCAGCTGGGAGCTCTAGCAATTGAGGAGCCACCCTGATCCGTGCCGTGCTTTGCTGAGCTCTTCGCCGTGGTGCCATGGCTGATATATTCTTGACAATTGAGTCTGGGGTAAGGTATCACTTCGCAATGGATTTCTCGAATGCTTACTTGAGATTACCTTCTTCATCTAGACTCTTATATTTTTTTCGTATTGACTTCAAGTGGCTATTTACTCACTCACCAGGTCCGAGTGCTCGTATTCCCTTTTTTCTTTCTCCCTTTTAAATTACATTTCTATGACTTTTGATTACTTTGTTTAGATTCTTTCTCTTCACGCGCCTTGAGCGTGATGAGTTGACGTTGATTTCAAAGGCCAATGCGCATTTTCCTAGTGAGTCACCATGTCTCTACTGACGCAATTTCTCCCTTTCTTTGTCATAAACCTTAAATTGACTCTCTAGCACATTTTTCTTCTATTTGAGTACTTACGGTATCACAACCGTCTGCTCCACCCCCAACCCACCTACCACATCGTCAACCGATCAAGCGCCCCCGCTAGAAACTCCTTAACATGTGTGAATTAATGTTCAAACAAATCAAGGACGCAATTTTGACGCGTAGTCCCGACCTTCTGCTCTATGGTAACATCCAGCAGGATGATTTCGACCACCTCCTGAAATGCCTCGACCACCGAACAAACTATTTTGAACAGTATTCCTTCCGGTAATTGCTTTGCTTTGCCCCCCGTTCCTTCCCTATTATCACTAACAAACTTCTATAGTATCTCTTGGTTTGCTCCCGAAAAGATCTTGAAGGTTACCATGACATCCCAACTTCACGAGTGCTCTGGCGAGTGGGTAAACGAGATGATACAAACCGCCGTGTCCGACGGCATTGTTCCACGACTGTGGTGTCAAACCATCCGTATAGGCGGCTCCCCAGGTCTATTGCCTATTTCCCATTTTTAAATAGATTAATCAAGCTAATCTAGTCCATCAGCTTATAAGAATTTCGTTGGCGAGTATACCAGGTCTGTCAAACAGGCAGACAAAACGATTGTACCCCTCGTCGGCCCAGACTGGATAAGGAAAGCGAGATTCCCTTCCGTGATCCTCGAGTCGGGTTGGAGCGAATCGGGGGCTGGGCTGGCAAGAGACGCACCTTTATGGCAACTAGGTTCAGGAAAGGCTGTACGAGTTGTTCTTCTAGTCAAATTTTCTCGAGATAATCCAATGCGGGTTAAGTTATCCATCCATCGGACCACGGCTGGCGGGACCATAGAGACCCCCAAGCACTACGCAAGACCCCCTCATACAAGTACTGGTATTCATAATTCCACTAGTTCCATTACTAATATGTTAGTTGAATTCCTAGCAAATATTTCCGATCCCCAACACCCCCCAAGAGACCCCGCACATCACTCTTGAGGAATTCTTTGCTGGAAAATGTCCCCCTACCATGGATCCTACAATCCGTGTCCGTTTCGATCTCGACAGACTTCGGATTATAGCACGTTCAGAGATCTTGGAACTGGGGAAACAGCCGGCATAACAGCTCAAACATCCCAAGTTACTTTAGCCCCTCCGCTTCCCATCCTTTTGTTTCCCGCCACTAACTCTTTATGTACTCTGTTAGGGGTGTCTTGACACCGAGCAGCCAAAAAATTATTTTCAAATCGAGTGAGCTCTCATGATAAGGTGGGAGTTTGGTTGCTTGTGTAGCTGGTGTTTTTCTTAGTTCGCCGGTTGTTGTTTGAACTCAGCTACTATATACTTCTTTCGCCAGGCAATTTCATCACAGGGTTGGACGGACAGGACTAGAAGCCCCTTCAGACTTTCACACAAATGGGGTTTGTTTGTTTTATTTATATTTCTCCTCTGCCTTGCGTCTTTTTTCCTTCTCAAGCTAAATTTTCCCCGCTAAATTTTCTCTGGTGAGCATTTTGCTGGAATTAAGATCCACGGAATGTCCTGGAATGGGAAAACTGTATAAGAGGTCTAGAATTTTCAAAGGGATTTCCCATATCATACCTTAAATATCGTGACTACGCAGACAATGGAATTACTAGAGGGTTGGAGGTCTTGGACGTGGGAAATATATTCGAGGTTCCACTGTACTGACATTAAAATTTAATTGTCTCCAGCCAGGGAATGGCGAAAACCGGGGGCTGACGAACAGGGGTATTTGGTGGGCAATGAAAAAAATAATAAAGGTTCGGGTTCCAAAATATTAGTCGAGTGATACTGTATGTCTCGTTACGACAGAACCCCTGAACTGGCATGGCCACTATTTAAGTTTAAGTCACCGTTTGGCATGTCACTTTTATGGCATAAAAGTGACATATATATCAGAAATTCTGCCATGTTATTAAAGTTTTTATATAAAAGTGTGTTCAGTACTAAGTTACGCGTTAACACGTTTCATAGTTTTTGTCTTCTTTCTCCCGAAATTCCCTACTATGCAGTAATATGAAAAAAGCTGACAGGAGATAGTTTAGGCTACCATTTGCTCCGGCGTAGCGAGTTTTCGGGGTCTGGGGGTGGCTGCATAGGAATCGTGATAGAAATGGGGATAGGAGCCGCTGAGATAGATTAAGCGTATCTCTACCATTGCCCAGTGAGGTCTCCTAAAAATATAGGGGTGAACAGAAAGATACTCAAGATTAAAGTAGGCAACTCGAGCAGCTGATTCCTGCGTATCTACAGTGTTCCCAACCGTCCCGGGCCGCCTTGGGGCCCTGGCAGGCTATAGTCCCGGGCGTCCTGGGCAGGGTGGGTTAGGGTGGCCGGACACGGCGTCTGTCTTGCGTAAAGACAGCAGTCTTATGGGTCGAATGCCGGGCTGCGGTCTTAGCGCAAATGGAGCTTCTGGTAGGGCCCGGCCATCACTTATAGGCACTAGGTACATATAACTTGGCCACCTAGCCATGCCGTATGTGCCCCTCCCCCCCGCTTGCATTAAGACTGCAGGTGATCTCAAGCTCTACTCTCACTAGATTCCAGACCGCTAATGAGCTCACAAATTTTGTCTCAACTATCAGCGTAATCCATGTCAAAGAAGGGCTCTCCGAGCCCCTTCACATTGATAAGCACTGCTTGGCGAAAGTGCCAACGTAAAAGCTGATCGGGCGGGCGGAGTGGATTGTCGAGGAATTTCCTACTGAGGGGACGACGGGCCAAGTCAAAGTCAACCGCACTGGGTGAGAAGCAGACCACTTTATAATTGTCCTACATAATTATTAGCTACGAAGACTTAAAAATCTAGGAGTTCGCACGTCTGGGTTGATTGACACATCGTAGGAAGCAAAAAATACATGTGCTGAGCACTCAAGTAATATGCCGTTCTGCGGAGAGTTGATAGTTTCGTCGGACTTCCCTGGAACGGTGATAAAATGACCAAAGCCGCAATCATTCCAGTACCCCTCGTATACGAGGGGAAATATATGGGCAGCCTCGAGGCCAGTCCATCGGTAGGAGCCACTCGAACGCACCATCCTGCCTGTCAAAATGCACCCCTTGTCTCGCTCACGTACAGCATCACGAAACGATTCAATCGTTGCGGGCATCGGGAAATTCGTACGAAGTAGAGGGGCTTCATCGGTTATAGTGACGGAACCTAATCTCAAATGAGCAGCAGCCAATGGTTCAAGCACGGAGGGAACTTACCATCAGTGACAACGAAGTAATTGCCAGGTTGAAGCTGAGAGTCATCCCTCTTAACCAGTGGTCCGCCGTGGAGTTGTAGATCGAAAGTATCGCTAGAATTACAGAAAATCTCCACCATGGAATAGAGATTAGCATTGGTAGTACCTTCTGCGATCCAGAGGCCTCCGAGCAAGGTAGAAAGACTGTCGGAAGCATAGATAAAGGCATCACGAAAGGCCGAGCGGGAGAAGATTTCCATAACCACGGGCTCTTGGACGTCGGGCGCCGGCGGTGTGCGAAAGGAAGACATGTTGGAGTTTGTGGAGAATTCGCAAGGACAAGGGTGGATGAGTGGTGAGGAGGAGGTAGGTTAGTGAAACAGCTTATCGATAGGTTAATCTCGGTGGCCTGCGCCCTCAGAGTGGTTACTCATCACGTGACACTATAAAATGACCCTATGGGGAAAGAAGCAAAAAATTTCTTTGTCGATCGGTGGGAGGTGGGGAGGTGGATCTCAATCTTATCATATCTTTGGCCGCACCGTAACACCTCACCAGGATTTAATGAACGGAGGGGCAGCGAGTCGAACAGCACACCCATCACAGCTACTATACCTCTGTCGCCACCAACACAATCTACACCCTTACAGACTACAAACTCTATAGACTGGCCATCATCCAGAAAGGAAAAAGAGGGGAAAAAGTCTTCAATTCTATCCCCGCCTTTTCTTCCGCTCCCTCTCTGTTTCCTCCTCTCTCCGTTTCATCAATCCCTCCCTCCCGGTACCAAACGGAGCATACACTAAGCTCGATAAACAAGGAACAAAACAAAACAATAAAAAATAACCGCTACCGGTATTATGTCAACGCAGCAAGGTTCAAACCCGCTACGGCCATATTACATACCCCCACCACCGATACCTTCACTCAACTCTTCGGCACCAACGCCAGCACCTATCCCCGGAGCGTCATACCCGTATCCACCCGCGCCGACAGATACGAGAAGCGGTGGCAGCATACTAGCGGAATATTCAGAATACCTCGAAGACCAATCCCCGGGCGAAGTTATCAGGGGATGGTTCCAGCAAGCTGCGGTGCAGTACTCTCTACAATTGCTTGGCCAACCGTTTGAGAATTCCCGGACGCTGTTACAATGCGGGGCTGTGCCGAAGGGGGCTGGGAAGAGGATTGTGGAGGAGGATGAGGAGGAGGATGCCGATGATGTATATCCGTTCTCCCCTTGTACTAAGCTTTGCTAATGGGGAATTGGATAGTCTGCAAGCGATGATTCAGATCCACCCTACTTTTCGGAAATCTCCCGGGAGGAGCTGGAGGAAGATGGAGTCCCACTGATGCGGCGTGCGCAAAGGACGTCTAGGGGGATGGCGGATAGAACTGGCCGTGTTATCGGTGGGGGTCAGAAGGATCAGGAATTGCGGCAGCTGTGGATGCTCGAGACTGTACCGGGGAGGGTAAGCACTGTGGGGGAGATGTTGAAAGCTTTATGGAGTAAAGAGGGGTATGCGGGGATCTGGAAAGGTACGCTACTTCCATGGAACAGGAGAGTGTGGGATAAAGATTGGGCTGAGAGAATGGATAGGTCAAAACGCAACGTTTGTGTATAGCATTCTTATGCGGACGCTGGAAAGTTGGACGGGATCGTTTTTGTCAGCGGTGCTGTCACTGCCGGATCCGGGAATGGGAGAGATTGCGGATGCGGCTGATCCGCTGGCGTCACTGGGTGTAGCTGTTGCAGCGTGCACTATCACAGCGCTGATTCTGGCGCCAATAGATATAGTTCGAACAAGGTGCCCTCTTTTTCTGCTCATGCTCTTTCCTCTATCGTATGATACTGACCTGAAACAAGACTAGTCATAACCCCTCCAACTGAGCTCCCCCGCAACCTCCTCCCAAATATCCACCTCCTCCCTTCCTACACCTGTCCGCCCAGCCTTTTCCTCCCCACAGCTTTCCACGCTGCACTCCCCTCCTTCATCTCTCTAGGGGTCCCACACTTCCTCCGCAGCCGCTTTGGCATAGACCCAGTCGGGAACCCGACAACCTTCAGTTTAGTAACCTTCCTATCCTCCACAGCAGGGCTCATCGTCCGGCTGCCCCTTGAAACCGCCCTCCGACGGGGCCAAGTTGCCGTAGCAAAGCCAAGGAAGACGGTCGTTCCTGTGGGGAGATACACAGGTATGTTTGGGACAATGTGGTCTGTTGCGAGAGAAGAGGATGGCGGAAGGTATGGTGTCGAGGGACTGTATCGTGGTTGGAGAATGGGGGTTTGGGCAAACGTGGGGGTTTTGGGGTTGGGATTGTTTGGGGTTAGAGGGGAGCCAGGGGAGTTCTAGCCTTACCTGTTCTAGGTGGTATAATTTTTTAAAAAATGCATGAATGGATGGGTGGAGGAGGAAGTGGTTTGAATGTATCTTGGGGGTAGGATGGGTATGGTGGTGGTGGTGGTGGTGGTGGTGGTGGTGGTGGTGGTGGGGTAGTGTGTGACTATCTTGGCTACTTGGTGGCTTACGTGCATCTGCGATCGATGAATTTAATTCCCTACTCTTATGTTCTTGCCTGTAGTTTTGTTCCCTTGTGACTACTGGTGCCCGCGATGCTCGATTGGCTGTTGGGGTGATCAGAATCAAGACATTATCACGTGACACTATCCAGAGTGATATCATATGAACTAAGGCCCCGACCACATAAACCTAGTTTCTATTCAAAACACGTCTCTGCCACCTATCATACACGAGTAGCTGCCATCAAGCAGGGCCATCATATAACCTAACCCAGACTATGAATTCTTGAAAACCAACTACCTGGTACTTGATGCTACAGCACCGTAGGATGAACAGCTACAGCACCGTAGGATGAACACTAGATGCCATGCGGCACAGAAACCATGAGGAAAAGATTTTGTTGAAATCGCCAGCGTGTCCTCCCCAGAACCCGCCACCACCACCGCCATCACCAGGGCCCCGGGGGAATCTCGACATGAGGATTGAGTAATCATCCTGGCCGGGGTTTATTATTATTATTATTATTATTATTAAAGTAGACGCGGGGGAAGGATAATGGCAGGGTCTATGAGGCCCAGGAGGAGGAGGAGGTCGTCTGTGTACTGGGAACTGTGCGAGATACATGGTCCTAGAGGGAGGTGCAGAGTTTTTTATATATAATATTACTTTTCAAAGATATAGTTTTGCACCGGGTGGTAGTTTACACATACTACTCCGGAGTCGTGATGAGGGCCTTTCCAGATTACGTGCTTGGGCGGTCTGGTTTAGCTGCTGCTGCTGCTGCTGCTGGTGGTGGTGTAGTTCCCGCAACGCGGTAATAATCCTGACAAACGCCATCCAGCGATTAATTATGAAATACGGGGGGGGGGGGGAATCTACATAACGATCCGTGGTGTGATATGTGATGTGATGTGATGGAAGATCAAATTCCGCGGACTATAGTATTTGCCTTCCCTTCTGCTCCGCCCTGACGATCCTGTGTTCTAACAGCGAGATGCACCCGGCAGAAGGAAGGGAGGGAGGGAGGAAGGAGAAAGACGGGGCAAAAGAGCAAAAGGAAAATAAACAGAGAGAGTTAGTGGATGTGTGTTGATTTTGCCAGGAAGGGGCTTTCTGTGGGATCTCCAGGTTATAGGTAGTTGCGTGATGATGGCCCATGTGCAGGAGACTGTGTACGAGCGTTGGCCGGTGGGCTTCGCAAAACTATTGAGATGTCGAGGGGCTCGTGCTGGTGAGTGGAGAGCGAGAGGTGTGGCGTGGGGGGGGGGTAATAAGACAGGATGGAGAGGGTAAGCTCCGATGTGCGGGTGATTCTGGATACCCGGGGTATATCATATATCTGCAGACTTGAAATTAATTATGATACTGCCCATGTTTTCCGCTTAGAAAAGCAGATCGAGTGAGGATTCGTGAGCCAGCCAGCAATATATCACCACCTAATCTACTATCATACTCGTACAAAGCTGCATTGGAGATATTTAACAGTGTGGGTCTGCACACCAGCTTGGCAACAGAATCATGACAATGGAGTGGATTAATCCCGCCTAGCCAGCAAAAAAAAATATTGCCCCCTATCATACCGGTACTCAAATTCTGATTTTACGCTATGATATACCTTCCTACCCAGGTGTGGTATCATACTAGCTAGCTAGCTAGCTAGCTAGCACAGAACAAGCGACGATCCGCCCCCAAACACCATATATATCACAATGACCCCGCGGCAACCCCGCCAACAACTCCCAAAAACCGAGACCAAAGGAAACGCTAACGCACCAGTCCATCCCTCCCGGGGCCAACCTCAACCAACAACGGAAATCCTCCCCGACTCCTTCCTCCGTCCGGCGCACTTCCACCCTAGCCTACCACTACTAGCTACCCGCTACCCAGCCTCCCAAGCCCAGAATCTACCTTCAAACCCAAGAACTCCATCCATCTAACAATTCCCCCCCCCCGCGC
>Ga0307513_10000980_pt1 | contig 41364 bp, 41 predicted proteins | sample 15_EM_MG_FD_202174 | JGI IMG/M metagenome (GOLD analysis project Ga0307513, IMG submission 202174) | Populus trichocarpa ectomycorrhiza microbial communities from riparian zone in the Pacific Northwest, United States - 15_EM | ecosystem: Host-associated > Plants > Roots > Unclassified | place...
GCGCCTGGTCGCGCCGGGCGGTCTCCAGGCCGTCGGCCAGGCGGGTCTCCAGGGCCAGGGTCTGGCGCACGGCCTTGGCGATGCGGCTGAACACCAGGCCGAGGTCGGCGCCGGCGAAACGTGCGGGGACGGCGGGCTCAGCCGCGTCGGCCGCCGGCGGCGGCGCCAGCACCTCGGCCTCCACGGCGCGGGCCAGCCGCATGCCGATGTCGGCCAGCTCCTGCAGGATCCGCAGGTGGCGCTCGGTGCGGTCGATGGCGGCGGCTTCCGTGTCCATGAACAAAACAAGAACACATCCAACCATCGCGAGTCAAAAACTTTGTTGGAAAACCTGCATCGGCGGCGGCGGGCATCGGGCACGGCGCCCTAGCGCCGAGCCGCCCGGTCCGGAATCGGGGTTTCGCGGATCAACCCGATGAAGGCGCGCAGGCCTGCCGGCACATGGCGGCGGCCGGGGTAATAGAGCGCGAGCCCCGGATAGGCCGGCGTCCAGTCATCCAGCACCTGGATCAGGCGGCCCGCCTCGACGTCGTCGGCCACATGCCACTCGGAAAGGTAGCCGATCCCGACACCAGCGCGCACGGCCTCCAGCAGCAGGGTCATCTCGTCGAGTGCGAGCGCGCCCGGGACGTCGATCTGCATCTGCTCGCCGCGCCGCTCAAATTCCCAGTGGTAGATCGCGCCGCTGGCCATCCGCGCGCGGACGCACTCGTGGGCCAGGAGGTCGCCGGGCGTCTGCGGCCGGCTGCGTCCCTCGAAATAGGCCGGCGAGCCCACCACGACGGACCGCACCGGTCCGCCTATGGGAATGGCGATCATGTCCCGCGGCACCGCCTCCTGGATGCGGATGCCCGCGTCGTAGCCATCGACGACGATGTCGATCAGCCGTCCTTCGGTGACCAGATCGACCTTCATCTCCGGATAGCGGCGCAGGTATTCCAGGATCAGCGGCGTCAGGATGATCCGCGCCGCGCCGACCGAGGTGTTGATCCGCAGCGTGCCGGCGGGGGTGTCGCGGTGGACGTTGACGCCCTCCATCGCATCGCGGATCTGCAGGAGCGCCGGCGCCACCTGGGCCACGAACTGCTCGCCGGCCGCCGAGAGCGAGACGCTGCGGGTGGTGCGATTGAAGAGCCGGACGCCCAGCCGCGCCTCCAGCCCCGCCACCGCATGGCTGAGCGCCGACGACGACATGCCCAGTTCCAACGCCGCGGCGCGGAAGTTCCCCCGCCGCGAGACGGCGATGACGGCGTCCAGTTCGGCGAGGCTCGCGCGGCTCATTGTCCCGATCCCTGCATCATGTCATGCTGATTTATCCCGCTTATCCGCTCAATGCCAGGAACCTACATCCGCTTCACCGACAAGGACGGAGCAGGACCATGCGGACTATCGACAAGATCTACATCAACGGCGCCTTCGCCCCGCCGCACGGCTCGGAGATGTTCGACCTCATCAATCCCGCCACGAGCCAGGTCATCGGTCAGGTGACCTTGGGCGACCGGGAGGATGCCCTGGCCGCCATCGCGGCGGCCAGGCGGGCGCAGCCCGCCATGGCCGCGACCAGCAAGGCCGAGCGCATCGCGATGCTGCGCCGCCTGGATGCGACCGTGAACCCAAGGATCGACGCCCTGAACGCGGCGACCATGGAGGAATACGGCGCGCCGGCGATGATCGCAGGCCTGCTGAACGGCTACGCCATGGGCGCTTTCAAGAACGCCATCGAGGTGCTGGAGACCTACGACTTCACCCGCTGGATCAACGACGCCGAGGTGGTGATGGAGCCGGTGGGCGTGGTGGGGATCATCACGCCCTGGAACAGCAATGTCGGCTTCATCTGCGGCAAGCTGGCCATGGCCATCGCCGCGGGCTGCACCAGCGTGATCAAGCCCAGCGAGATGAGCGCCATCCAGACCCAGGTCCTGGTGGAGGCCCTGCACGAGGCCGGCCTGCCGCCGGGGGTGTTCAACATCGTCCACGGCCGCGGCGATGTGGTGGGCGCGGAGCTGAGCTCGAACCCCGACATCGCCAAGATCTCGTTCACGGGCTCGACCGCTGTCGGCAAGACGATCCTGCGCGCCGGCGCGGAGACCATGAAACGGGTGACCCTGGAGCTCGGCGGCAAATCGCCGACCGTGATCCTCGACGACGCCGACTTCGGGGAGGCCGTGCCGATCGCCCTGATGAACGGCTTCGGCAACAGCGGTCAGGCCTGCATCGCGGGAACCCGCATCCTGGTCCCCGACAGCCGCTTCGCCGAATTCCTGCCGCGGCTCAAGGCGGCCGTGGAGGGCGTGAAGGTGGGCGCCGCGGACGCGCCCAGCGCGATGGTCGGCCCGATGGTCAGCCTGAAGCAATGGGAGCGGGTGCAGGGTTATATCCGCAAGGGGATCGAGGGCGGCGCGACCCTGCTGGTCGGCGGCGAAGGCCGTCCCGAGGGACTGGAGGCCGGCTATTTCGTGAAGCCCACGGTCTTCACCGATGTGACCAACGACATGACCATCGCCCGCGAGGAGATCTTCGGCCCGGTGCTGTCGGTGATCCGCTATCGCGACGAGGCCGATGCGATCCGGATCGCCAACGACACGCCCTATGGCCTGCAAGCCTATGTGCTGTCGGCGGATCCAGACCGGGCCCGCGCGGTGGCGTCGCAGCTTCAGGCCGGCCGGGTGCTTATCAACGGCGCGCAGCACGAGCCGCTCGCCCCGTTCGGCGGCTTCAAGCAGTCGGGCCTGGGCCGCGAGATGGGCGTCTTCGGCCTGGAGGCGCACCTCGAGCCGAAGGCGGTGCTGGGCCGCCGCCGGGCGGCCTAGAGTCTCTCGAAGACGACGATGAGGTTGTTGGCGGGCATGGCGATGCGTTCGGCGAGCGCGAGGCCATGGACCTGGGCCGCGGCCTCCACATCGGCCAGGTCGCGCAGGCCCCAGGCCGGGTTGCGGGCCTTGAGGCTGTCGTCGAAGGCGAGGTTGCTGGAGGCGGTGGGGACGCCGGCCTCGCGATAGGGGCCGTAGAGGATCAGCTTGCCGCCGGGCAGGAGCAGGCGCCCTGCCCCGGCCATCAGCCCCTCGGTGGCCGACCAGGGCGAGATGTGGATCATGTTGATGCAGACCACGGCGTCCACGGGGTCGACCGGCCAGGTCGCCAGGTCCGCCGCGTCCAGCGCCAGGGGTTCGGCCAGGTTGGGCAGGCCGGCCCGGGCTCGCCAGGTCGCGATGCTGGCGCGCGCCTCGGGATCGGGATCGCTGGGCCGCCAGCGCACGCCCGGCAAGGCGCCGGCCAGGAAGACGGCATGCTCGCCCGCGCCGCTCGCGATCTCCAGCACCCGCGCGGCCGCCGGCAGCCGGGGCGCCAGCACCTCCAGGATCGGCTGGCGGTTGCGCGCGGTGGCGGGCGAGGTCCGCGCTTCGGGCGGGGCGTCGGCCATCTAGCTGCGGGTGAAGACCGGGTCGCGGCGCTCGCGGAAGGCGGCGACGGCGGCCTTGTGGTCGTTGGAATGGCGCAGCACCTGCAACTCCTGGCCCAGCATGACCTTGGCGTCCTGCGGGCTCAGGTCGGGCGCACGGTTGGCAGTGCGCTTGGCGGCCTCGACGGAGAGCGGCGCGCGGCTGGCGATCCGTTCGGCCAGCGCGATGGCGGCGGGCCGCAGCTCGTCGGGCGCATGCAGGCCGGTGACCAGGCCGAAGCGCTCGGCGGTCTCGGCGTCGTGCGGCAGGCCGGTGAGCAGCATGGCCTTGGCGCGGGAGACCCCGATCAGCCGCGGCAGGCGGTAGGTGGAGGCCATCAGCCCGACATTGACCCCGGCGGCGGTGAACTTCGCCTCGGTGGAGGCCAGCCGGATGTCGCAGCAGAGCGCCAGCTCGAAGCCGCCGCCGACGCACCAGCCGTTGACGGCGGCGATCACCGGAACCCGCGTCGCCTCCAGCCGGTCCAGCAGCTTGCCGAACCCGGCCAGGTCCTCACCCGCCGGCCCGACGTTCTTGAGGTCGTCGCCGGAGCAGAAGGCGCGGCCGCGGCCGGTGACGATCAGGCAGCGGAGCGCATCGTTGGCCTCCACCTGGTCGAGCGCCGCCATGAAGGTCTGGCGCATCTCGACGCCAAGCGGGTTCATCGGCGGATTGTCGATCTCCAGCAGGATCACCGCCTCGCTGATCGCCTCTACGTGGACCGTGCCGCTCATGCGCTTTCCTTGCGTTCGCTGGCCGCCGCGCCCTCGGCGATCAGCGCCTCGATGTCGTCGCTGGCGAAGCCGGCCTCGGCCAGCACTTCGCGGGTATGCTGGCCCACCTCGGCCGGGCCGGTGCGGACCATAACGGGGGTATCGTGCAGCTTGATCGGGGTGCGCACGAAGCGGCGGCCGGCCACCTCGGCCAGCAGGCCGCGGGCCTTCACCTGCGGATCGTCCCAGGCCTGGGCGATGGTGTTCAGCGGTCCGGCCGGCACGCCCCTGGCTTCCAGCCTGGCCATCCAGCTGGCGGTGGTGTCGGCGGCCAGGATGGCTTCGATCCGCACCTGCAGGACGTTGCGGTTCTTCACCCGGCGGTTGGGGCGGTCGAAGCCTTCCTCGGACGCCAGCTCCGGGGCGCCGAGCGCGTCGCAAAACCTGAGCCAGAGCCGCTGGCTGTTGACGCCGACCACCATGTGCCCGTCGGCGGTCTTCAGGGCCTCGTAGGGCGCGGCCAGGCGGTGACGCGTGCCCTGGCGGGCGGCCACCTCGCCGGTGGCGAGGAAGAGGCCGGTCTCCCAGACCGTGTAGGCCAGCGCCGATTCCAGCAGCGAGGTCTCCACGTGCTGGCCCTTGCCGGTGGCGTGGCGGCTCTGGATCGCGGCCAGCACCCCCACCGCGGCGAATACCCCGGCGTTGAGGTCCGACAGCGGCACGCCGGCGGCGCAGGGGACCTCGCTGCCGTCCTCGCCGGTGAAGCTCATGATGCCGCTCATCCCCTGGGCGATCAGGTCGAAGCCGCCGCGGTCGCGGTAGGGGCCGTCGAGGCCGAAGCCGGAGACCGAGCAGTAGACCAGCCGCGGGTTGACCTCGGCGAGCCGGGCGTAGCCCAGGCCCATGCGGTCGAGCGATCCGGGCCGGTAGTTCTCCACGAAAACGTCGGCGGTCTCGGCGAGCTTGCGCAGCGTCGCCGCGCCCCGCTCGGTGGTCAGGTCCAGCGCGATGGCGCGCTTGTTGCGGTTGACGAAGTCGAAGGCCCGGAACACCGCGCCCGGGTGGCCGCGGGTGACCTCGCCGGCCGGCGGCTCGATCTTGATCACGTCCGCGCCCAGGTCGGCCAGCACCATCGAGCAGTAGGCGCCGGCGATCACGTGGGTGCAGTCCAGGACCTTCAGGCCCGTCAGCGCAGCCATGGTATTCATCTTTTCTGTCAGATCCTTGGGCCTAGTAGTTCACGCGCTGCGAGATACCGCCGTCGACCACCATGTTGATGCCCGTCGTGAAGGCCGAGCGGGGGCTGGCCAGGAACACGATGGCCGCCGCGATCTCCTCGGGCGTCGCCATGCGGCCGAGGGGGTTGCGCCCGACCATCTGGTCGAAGAAGCCCGGCGTGCTCGCCCTCGCATTGCCCCACAGGCCGCCCTCGAAGAGCACGGTGCCGGGCGAGACCACGTTGCAACGGACATGGTTGGGCGCGTTCTGGCGGGCGAGGCCCTTGGCGAAGTGGATCAGGGCCGCCTTCATCGCGCCGTAGGAGTCGGGCGCGTTCGTCTCCGTCGTCGAGACGGAGGAGGTGATGATAAAGGCCGCGTCGCCGGTCCTGGCCGCGGCGGCTTCCAGGAACGGCCTGGCGGCAGTCCAGCTGCGCACGGCGCCCAGGGTGTCGACGTCGAGCATCGCCTGCCAGGCCTCCTCGGCAATGCCCTCCACCATCGCGCTGGCGTTGGAGACCAGCACGTCGATGCCGCCCAGGGCCTCGCCGGCGTTGCGGACGAAGGCCTGCAGGGCCGGGCCGTCGGCGATATCGACCACCTCGCCGAACGCCTTCACGCCCCTGACTTCCAGCGCCTTGACCGTCTCGGCGACCTGGCCGGCGTTGCGGGCGCAGATGGCGACATTGGCGCCCTCGTCGGCGAACAGCTCGGCGGTGGATCGCCCGATGCCGCGCGTGGCGCCGGTCACCACCGCGGTCTTGCCCCTGAGCTGCAAGTCCATCGCGTCTCCCCGCCGTCCCGTTTTATGGGCCTTTAGAGCGCTATTCGCTCCGATAAACTCGGAGCGGCGCCCCAAATCTTTGTCTGGTCGCGCTTTCTGGCGCCGAACCGGTGGCCACTTCGGCGGAAAGCGCTCTAGCTTTTGAATAGCGCCTCGTAGCGCTCGCGCAGCAAGTTCTTCTGCACCTTGCCCATGGCGTTGCGCGGCAGCTCGTCGACGAAGACGATCCGCTTGGGCGCCTTGAAGGCGGCGAGCCGTTCGCGGCAGGCGGCGATCATCGCCGCCTCGTCGCCGGTCCCGATCACCACCGCCACCACGCCCTCGCCGAAGTCGGGATGGGGCGCGCCGACCACCGCGCTCTCGGTGACGCCGGGCAGCTCGTCGAGCACCAGCTCGATCTCCTTGGGATAGACGTTGAAGCCGCCGGAGATGATCAGGTCCTTGGCCCGGCCGCTGATCCAGACCCGGCCGTCGGGGTCCTGGCGGCCCACGTCGCCGGTGAGGAAGAAGCCGTCGGCGGTGAACTCTTCGGCGGTCTTCTCCGGCATCCGCCAGTAGGCCGAAAAGACGCTGGGCCCGCGGATCTGGATGACGCCGGTCGCCTCCCCGCCGCCGATGCGCAGTTCGACGCCGGGCAGCGGATAGCCCACCGAGCCCGCGATGCGCGCGCCCTCGAGCGGGTTGGAGGTGATGATCACCGCCTCGCTCATGCCGTAGCGCTCGAGGATGCGCAGGCCGGTCCGCTGCTCGAACTCGGTGAAGGTGCTCTCCAGCAGGGGCGCGGAGCCGCAGACGAAGAGCCGCATGCGCCCGGCGGCCTCGCGGGTGAAGCCCGGGTTGGCGAGCAGGCGGGTGTAGAAGGTCGGCACGCCCATCATCACCGTGGATTTCGCCAGCCCGGCCAGCACCTGGGCGTCGTCGAACTTCGGCAGCCAGACCATCGGCGCCCCCGACAGGAAGGCGCAGTGCAGCGCCACGAACAGGCCGTGGACGTGGAAGATCGGCAGGGCGTGCAGCAGCACGTCGTCGGGCGTGAACCCCCAGATCTCGCGCAGCGCCACCGCGTTGGCCGCCAGGTTCCCGTGGCTCAGCATCGCCCCCTTGGAGCGGCCCGTGGTGCCGGAGGTATAGATGATCGAGGCCGGGTCACCGGCGGCGCGCGGGACGGTCGCTGAGAGCGGCGTGGCCGACGCCGCCGCGGCCACGAAGCCCTCGGCGTCGGTGATGAACACGCGCGGCTCGGCGTCCTTGATGAAGTAGTCGACCTCTGAGGCGGTGTAGGCCGCGTTCAGCGGCAGGAAGACGCCGCCGGCCTTCAGGGTCGCCAGATAGATCACCACGCCGGCGACCGACTTCTCCGCCTGCAGCCCGACCCGGTCGCCCGGCGCGACGCCGCGGGCGACCAGATGGCCGGCGACCCGTGCAGTGACGGCTTCGAGGTCGCCGTAGCTGACCTGCGCGCCGTCGCTCAGCAGGAAGGCCGGCCTGGCGCGATCGGCCGGAAAGCCGGCGGCGAGCAGGTCGTAGAGGTTCGCGGACATCGGGTCTGGTTATCCCAGCCCCGGGCATTTTCAAGCGTCGGCGCGCGCCAGCAACGGGTAGTCGACGTAACCCTCCGGACCCGGCGAATAGAAGGTCTCCAGCGTCCACGGCGCCAGGGCCGCGCCGGTCCGGAACCGGATGGGCAGGTCCGGGTTGGAGATGAACAGCTTGCCGAACCCGACCGCGTCCGCCTCGCCCGCGTCCAGCAGGGCCTGGGCGGTGGCGAGGTCGAAGCCCTCATTGGCGATGTAGAGGCCGCCGAACTCGGCCTTCAGGTGCGGCCCCAGCCGGTCGGGCGCCACATGCTCCCGGGCCATCAGGAAGGCGATCCCGCGCTGCTTCATGGCGCGGGCGACGTAGGTGAAGGTGGCGGCAAGGTCGCTGTCGCCCATGTCGTGCGAGTCGCCGCGTGGGGCGAGGTGCAGGCCCACGCGATCGGGGCCGAACACCGAGATCGCCGCGTCGACGGCCTCAAGCATCAGCCGTGCGCGGTTCTCGATGGGGCCGCCGTAGTCGTCGGTGCGCTGGTTGGACTTGTCCTGCAGGAACTGGTCGAGCAGGTAGCCATTGGCGCCGTGCAGCTCGACCCCGTCGAAGCCGGCGCGCTTGGCGTTCTCCGCGCCCTTGCGGTAGGCCTCCACGATCTCGGCGATCTCGCCCAGCGTCAGGGCGCGCGGCGTGGGATAGGGCCGCTTGGGGCGCAGCAGGCTGACGTCGCCCTTGGCGGCGATGGGGCTGGGCGCGACCGGCGGCGCGCCGTCATGGAACGACGGGTCAGAGATGCGTCCCACATGCCAGAGCTGCATGAAGATCAGGCCGCCGGCGTCATGCACCGCCTGGGTGGTGAGCTTCCAGCCCTCCACCTGCTGGTCGGACCAGATGCCGGGCGTGTCGGCATAGCCGACGCCCAGCGGCGTCACCGAGGTCGCCTCGCTGACGATCAGGCCGGCGGACGCGCGCTGCGCGTAGTATTGCGCCACCAGGGGACCCGGGACCCGCTCGAGGCCGGACCTGGCCCGGGTCAAGGGCGCCATGACGATGCGGTTCTTGAGGATGAGGTCGCCGAGCTGGAGCGGGTCGAACAGTGAAGGCATGAGCGATATCCTTGAAAAGTCTCGTGTTCAGGTAGGCATCCCGGCGGCGCTTGCACCCACAGTTTTCCTGTCCGCCCCGCGAGAATTCGACGCCTTGCGCGCCCGTCAGCCCGTGTTGCGCAGACCGGCGGCGATGCCGTTGATGGTCAGGTGGATGCCGTCGCGCACGGCCTCGGCGTCGTCGCCGCGGCGGCGGCGGCGGATCAGCTCGATCTGCAGGTGGTTGAGGGGGTCGATGTAGGGCAGCCGCGAGCGGATGACGGTGGCGAGGTCGGGATCCTTCTCCAGCAGGGTCGACTGGCCGGTGATCGCCAGCAGGGCCTCGTTGGTGCGCTGCCATTCGTCGTGGATCTGGCCGAACACCGCCTTGCCGAGGGCCTTGTCCTCCACCAGCTCGGCGTAGCGGCCGGCGATGGCCATGTCGGCCTTGGCCAGGACCATCTCCATGTTCGCCAGGGCAGACGAGAAGAACGGCCAGCTGTCGTGCAGGTCCCTGAGCGCGGCGATCTCGACGCCGCCGTCGCGCACTGCCGAGCCGAAGCCGTACCAGCCCGGGACCATGGCCCGCGACTGCGCCCAGGAGAACACCCAGGGGATCGCTCTGAGGCCGCCGATGCTGCGGGTCGACTGGCGCGAGGTGGGGCGGCTGCCGATGTTGAGGTCGGCGATCTCGGTGATCGGGGTGGCGCCATAGAAGTAGTCGACGAAGCCCGGCGTCTCGTAGACCAGGGCGCGGTAGGCGCCCATGGCGGCCTGGGCGAGCTTGTCCATCTTCGCCGACCGGCCGGCGGGAAGCTGCTCGACGACGGCGGCGCTGCGCAGCGAGGCCAGCACGACGCCCGCGGTGATGGTCTCCAGGCTTTGGCGCGCAAGCTCGGGGTCGGCGTATTTGTTGGCCACCACCTCGCCCTGCTCGGTGACCCGAATGCGGCCGTTCACGGTGCCGGTGGGCTGGGCCAGGATGGCGTCGAAGCTGGAGCCGCCGCCGCGGCCCACAGCCCCGCCCCGGCCGTGGAAGAGCTGCAGGCGCAGGCCCTCGTCCTTGGCCACCTGCGCCAGGATGCGGGAGGTCTTGTAGAGCTCCCAGGTGGAGGTGAGATAGCTGCCGTCCTTGTTGGAATCCGAATAGCCGATCATCACCTCCTGGATGCCGATGGGCTCGACCAGGTGGCGGATCAGCGGCAGGGCCAGATAGGCCTTGAGCGTCTGCGGCGCGGCGCGCAGGTCGCCGATGGTCTCGAACAGCGGCTCGGCGAAGATCTGGGTGCGCGGCGTCTCGCCCGGCGCAAAGAGGCCCACCTCCTTGAGCAGCAGATAGACCTCCAGCAGGTCGGAGACCGAGGTGGTGTTGGAGACGATGTAGGCCCGGATAGCGTCGCGGCCGTAGAGGCGCTTCACCTCGGACGCGGTGTGCAGGATCTCGAACTCGCGGGCGGTCTCGTCGGAATAGGTCTCGTAGGGCGAATGCAGCAGGCGGCCATGGCCCAGTTCCGAGACCAGCAGGTCGATGCGGGCCTGTTCGTCCAGGGCCGCGTAGTCGGGGCAGACGCCGGCGATCTTCAGCAGCTCGGAAACCGTGCGCTCGTGCACCGAGGAATTCTGGCGCATGTCGAGGCGCGCCAGGTGGAAGCCGAAGGTGTCGACCTGGCGGATCAGGTTCGGCAGGTCGCCATATGCGAACGCCGGGCCGTGCTCGGCGATCAGGCTATCCAGCACCGTGGCGAGGTCGGCCCGCAGGTCATCCGGGCTCTCGTAGGGCGCGGCGACCAGACTGGCGGCCCGCATCGGGGGCTCGCCGGTGAGCCGGGGATAGGTGGCGGCCAGGCGGGCGTAGACGCCGGTGAGCGCCTGGCGATAGGGCTCGTCGGCGCGCTGCAGGGACTTGTCCTGGGCGGCGTCGGCCAGGGCCTGGAGTTCGGGCGTCACCTTGGCCAGGCGTGCGGAGACCGAGAGCTCGCCGCCCAGGGCGTGGATGGCCTCGAGATAGACCCGGAGCGCCGCGCGCGACTGCCAGCGCATGGCCTCGCGCATGACGTCGGCGGTGACGAAGGGGTTGCCGTCGCGGTCGCCGCCGACCCAGGAGCCGACGCGCAGGAAGCTGGTCAGGTCCTTGGGCTCGCCCAGCACCTCCAGCCAGTGGGCGTAGAGCCGGGGCAGCTCCGGCAGGAAGCTGCGCTCGAAATAGGAGACGGCGTTCTCGATCTCGTCCTTCACGCCGGGCTTCACGGGCCGCAGCTGGCGGGTGCGCCAGAAGATCGAAACCTGGCGCATCAGGGTGCGCTCGATGGCGGCGCGCTCGGCCTCGGTGCGGGCGTGGTCGTAGGCGTCGAGGTTGTCGGAGATGGCGCCCACGTGGTCGAGGACGCTCTTGCGCCGCACTTCCGAGGGGTGGGCGGTGATCACCGGCGCGATCAGGGCGTGGCGCAGCAGCTCGACCACCTCTTCCACGCCCACGCCGTCGGCCTCCAGGCTGCGCAGCGCGCCGGCGAGCGTGTCGTTGCGGGTGTCGCCGGACCGGCCGCGGCGGCGCTGGATCTGGTCCTCGGCGATGTTGGTGATCTGCAGGAAGCAGGCGAACGAGTGGGCGAAGCGCACGGTCTCGGGCAGGCTCAGCCCCGCCAGCCGGTCGGCCATCAGCTTGGCGGCCTTCTCCGTGCCGTCGCGGTGGAAGCTGACGGAGGCCTGGCGGATCTCCTCGATCTGGCTGAACACCGCCTCGCCGTCCTGGGCGCGGATCACATCGCCGAGCACGCGGCCGAGGAAGCGCACGGCGGCGCGGAGCTGGACGGGAAGCGTCTGGGTCATGCGGTTGCAAGGAAAGCCATAGCGCCGCCGCTGCGTCATCTGGTTTCCCGCGGGCTTAGCAGCGATAGTCGCCGGCGATCACCCCGGAGGCCGCATGACGCCCGACCAGGCGCTCGACCGTATCCACCGCTACAACGGGCGCCTGCACGCCTTCGTGCGCGTCTTCGACGAGGCGCTGGGCCAGGGCGACGGGCCGACCTTCGCCATCAAGGACCTGTTCGACGTCAAGGGCGTGCCGACCGGCGGCGGCGCGGTCGTGCCGCTGGCCGAGAACCCGCCGGCCAACGCGGTCGTGGTCGACAAGCTGCTCGACGCCGGCTGGCGCGCGGTGGGCAAGACCCACACCGTCGAGCTGGCCTACGGCGGCTGGGGCACCAACCGGGCGGTGGGGGCGCCGTGGAACCCCTGGGACGCCAAGGCGCACCGCGCGCCGGGCGGCTCGTCCTCGGGCTCGGCGGTGGCGGTGGCGGCGGGGCTGGTGGATGCGGCGCTGGGCAGCGACACCGGCGGCTCCGTGCGCATCCCGGCCGGCGTCTGCGGCGTGGTGGGGCTGAAGCCCGGGCGCGGCCTGGTCAGCCTGAGGGGCGTGCATCCGCTCAGCCCGGCCCTGGACACGGTGGGCGCGCTCGCCCGCGACGTAGCGACGGCGGCCCGGATGCTGGCGGTGATTTCAGGTCCCGACGGCGCGGCGGCCGAGCGCCCGGCCTTCGACGCCGAGGCGGCGCTCGGCATGGAGGTCGAGGGCTCGAAGCTCGCCGCCATCGCGCTCGACCACCTGGGCGAGGTCGACGTGGAGGTGGGCCGGCTCTACCTCGCCGCCCTCGACAGGCTCAGGAAGGCCGGGGTCACCGTGCAGATGGTGCGGCCGCCGAAGTCGATGGAGGAGAGCTTCATCACCAACGGCTACCTGATGTCGGGCGAGGGCTTCCGGGTCTGGCGCGAGCGGCTGGAAACCCACCACGCGGTGATGGATCCCTGGATCGTCAAGCGCTTCGACGCCGGGCGCGAGATCAGCGACGACCGGCTGGCGGAGGTCCACGCCCAGCGCGCCACGGACCAGGCCCACTTCCACGACTGGATCGACGCCTATGACGGCCTGGCGACGCCGACCTGCCCGATCCCGGCGCCGCCGCTCGACAGCATCGACGAGACCACCTCCCCGCTCAGCCGGCTGACGCGGGCGGCCAACTACCTCGACCTGCCGGGGATCAGCGTGCCCTGTGGCCTGACCCGGGACGGCCTGCCCGCCGGCCTGCAGATCGTCGGGCGGCCCCGCGACGAGGCCATGGTGGTGGCGCTGGGCGCGGCCTTCGAGAAGGTCTCCGGCTGGAACGGCAAGACCCCGGACCTCAGCGGGTTCGAATAGGCCCTATTCCGCCCTGAGCGCCGGCGCCGGACGTTTGGAGAGCGCCTGGAAGGCCGCCAGCAGGCCGCCGAGCGCGGCCGCCAGGGCCGCGCCGCCCAGGAGGACGCCGACGCCGGTCCAGTCGACGCTCCACCTAGTCTCGAAGACCTTGACCACCACCGGCCAGGCGGCGGCATAGCCGAGCGCGACCCCGGCCACGCCGGCGATGGCGCCCACCGCGCCATACTCCAGCACATAGGCGGCCAGGATCTGGGCCCGCGAGGCGCCCAGCACCTTGAGGATCGCGGCCTCCCGGGTGCGCGCCCGGGCCCGCGCCGCGATGGCGCCGGTCAGCACCAGCAGGCCCGCCAGCGCCGCGACGCCGGCGGCGCCGCGCACGGCCAGCGCCAGGCGGTCGAAGAGGTCGGTGGCGGCCTCCAGCTGCTCGCGCACGGAGATCACGTTCACCTGCGGGAAGTCGCGGCCCAGCGCGCGCATCACCGCGGCCTCCTGGGCCTTGCTGGCCTTGGCGATGGCCACCTGGCGCAGGTCCGCCCCGGCCACGGAATGGGGGTCGAGGATGATCGCGAAGCTGGCGCCGAAGCTGCCGAACTCAACCTTGCGCAGGGCCGCCACCCTGGCCTCGATGTCGCGGCCGAGCACAGACAGCGTGATGGTGTCGCCGAGCGTAAGGTTGGCGCCCCTGGCGACGTCCACATCCATGGCGACCAGCGGCGGCCCGGCGTAGTTCGCGGGCCACCAGTGGCCGGCGGTGATCCCGGCCGACGGCGGCTCGGGGCCGAGCGCGGAGAGGCTGACATCGGCGTCGTAGGCCCAGCGGACGTTCTCGCGGATCTCCTTCACCACCACCGGCTGGCCGCGCACCTGGCTGATCCGCCCGGTGACGAAGGGCGCGCGCAGATAGTTCGCGGTGGTCAGCGGCTGGCGGAAGGCGGCGGCCACCTGGCGGTCGAACTCCGGGCCCTGCGCGCCGGGGACGTCGGTGAACACCAGGGCCGGGGCGGTCTTGGGCGCGATCTCGGTCACCTGGCGCAGCAGGCTGGACTGGATCAGCACGACGGAGGCCAGGAGCGCGATGCCCAGGCCGATGGCCGGCGCCGCCGTCCGCGCCGCCGAGCCCGGGCCGGCGAGGTTGGCGAGGCCGATGCGCACCGGCCCGCGGGCGCCGCGCCGCAGCAGGCCCGCGAGCCTGGCCGCGCCGACGCCCATGGCGGTCAGCAGGCCGAAGGAGACCGCCACGCCGGCGATCATGATTGCGGCGGTGAGCGGCGTCGGCGCGGTGATCAGCGCCAGGCCCGCCAGGCCGAGGCCGGCGACGGCCGCCCCGGCGGTCTCCAGGCCCCAGGGCAGTCGCCCGGCGAGGTCCTGGCGGAACAGGCTGGCCGGCGGGGTGGCCCGCGCCCGGCCGAGCGGCAGGAGCGAGAAGGCGGCGGCCGAAAACAGGCCGAAGGCCGCGGCCTTGACCAGCGGCATGGGGTAGACGGCGAACAGCGCCGGGACCGGCAGGTCGTCCCTGACCAGCGCGCCCAGCGCCAGCGGCGCGGCCCCGCCGACCACCAGGCCGATGACCACGCCCAGCACCGCCAGCACGGCGATCTGGATCAGGTAGACGTTGCGCACCAGCGCGCCCTCGGCGCCCAGGGCCTTGAGGGTCGCGATGGAGGGCTTGCGGGCCTGAAGATAGGCGCTGACCGCGCCGGAGACGCCCAACCCGCCGGCGACCAGGGAGGCCAGGCCGATGAAGCCCAGGAAATACTCCAGCTGGTCGATCATCTTGTGGATGCCGGGCGTCGCCTCGTCGCGGGTGCGGATGCGCAGGCGATGGCCGGGAAGCGCGCTGCGGAGATTGCCGACGGCGACGTCGGGCGCGACGCCGGGCGGCAGCGCCAGGCGCGCGGTCTCGCCGAACGGCAGGCCGGGGGCGAGGAAGCCGCCGGACTCGACGGTCTTCAGGCTGGTGAGCACGCGCGGGCCGAGCGCGAAGCCGCGGGAAAGCCGGTCGGGCTCCTCCAGCAGCACCGCGCCCACCGCGACGGACACATTGCCCAGCAGGAACCGGTCGCCGAGCTTCAGGTGCAGCCGGTCGAGCAGGGCCTGCTCCACCGCCGCGCCGGGCACGCCTGCGTGAGGCGCGAGCGCGGCGGCGACTGTGGGCGCGCCGATCAGGCCGACCTTGCCGGCCAGCGGATAGCCCTCGCCCACCCCGCGCAGCTCGACGAGCCGCCGGTCGCCGGAGGGCGCCTCCGCCATGGCGCGCGAGCCCACCGCGAAGACCACCTGGCCGGTGCTCTGGAACATCGCCCGCTCAGCCTGCGAGAACCGGCGCTGCTGCACCGAGATGGAGAGGTCGCCGCCGAGGATCTCGCGGGCCTGGCTGGCGAGGCCCTGGCGGAAGGCCTCGGCCGTGGAGCCGGCGGCGGCGATGGCCGCGACCCCCAGGGCCAGGCAGGCCAGGAAGATGCGGAAGCCGCGGACGCCTGCGCGAAGCTCGCGCGCGGCGAACCGCAGGGAGAGCGGGATCATGCCGCCCGGAATCCTTCCTGGGCCACCCTTCCGTCGCGCAGGCGCACGGCCCGGTCGGCGCGGGCGGCCAGCACCTCGTCGTGGGTGACCAGCACCAGGGCGGCGCCGGTCTCGGCCACCAGGTCGAACATCAGGGCGGCGACGTGGGCGGCGTTGGCGGCGTCGAGGTTGCCGGTGGGCTCGTCGGCGAACAGCAGGGCCGGACGCGGCGCGAGCGCGCGGGCGAGCGCCACCCGCTGCTGCTCGCCGCCGGACAGCTGGTGCGGATAGTGCCGGGCGCGGCCGGAAAGGCCGACACGCTCCAGCCATTCGTGGGCGATCTCGCCGGCGTCGCGCCGGCCGGCGATCTCCAGCGGGGCGGCGACGTTCTCCTCGGCGGTCATGTTGGGGAGGAGGTGGAACGACTGGAAGACCAGCGAGACCTTGCCGCGGCGCAGGCGCGCGCGGCCATCCTCATCCAGCGTCGCCAGATTGCGGCCGAAGAGCTCGACCACGCCGCCGCTGGGCCGCTCCAGGCCCGCGGCCACGGCGATAAGCGACGACTTGCCCGATCCGGACGGGCCCACCAGCGCCACACGTTCGCCTTGCCGCACCCGCACATCCAGGCCGCGCAGGATCTCCACCGGTCCGGCGGCCGACGGGAGGGTCAGGGAGACGTTGTCCATGACCAGCGGGTCGGCGGCGGCGTCGGACAAGCGTGGCCTCAGGCGTTTGAGCGGGGCAGACGATCCCCTAAATAGGACAGGCTCATGGCCGATACACGTTTCCCCGAGATTTCCCGCCGCCTGCTGATCGCCGCAGGCCTCGCCGCCCTGCCCGCCCAGGCGCTGGCGGCGCGGGGCAAGGTGGTGACCCTGCTGGGCGATTCCATCACCGCGGGCCTGGGCCTGCCCGGCCGCGACGCCCTGCCGAACCAGCTGCACCTGGCGCTGGAGAAGCTGGGCGTGGCCAACATCGTGCGGGGTGCGGGGGTCTCGGGCGACACCACCGCGGGCGGCGCGGCGCGCATGGACTTCTCGATCCGGCCGGACACCGCGGTGGTGGTGGTGGCCCTGGGCGGCAACGACCTCCTGCAGGGGCTCGACACCCGGACCACGCGGGCCAACCTCGACCGCATCCTCACGCGGCTGAAGGCCCGGCGCATGGGCGCGGTGATCGCCGGCATCCACGCACCGCCGGAGCTGGGACGCGGCTATGCGCGGGACTTCGACGCCGTGTTCGCCAACGTGGCCAGGACGCACGGCGTCGCGCTCTATCCCGACCTGCTGGCCGGCGTCGGCCGCAATCCCGCGCTGAAGCAGGCCGACGGCATCCATCCCAACGCCAGGGGCGTGCAGATCATCTGCCGCGGCCTCGCGCCCGTCGTGGCGAAAGCGCTGTCGACCCGGCCCTAGGGTCCCGCCGGCGGCCGGCGTGCGATCCGCCGCAGCACCGACCAGGCGGCCAGGGCGAAGGCCGCGCCCAGCGACCATCCGGCCAGCACGTCGCTTGGCCAGTGGACCCCCAGGTAGACACGGCTGGCGCCGATGGCGAGCACCAGCAGGCCGGCCAGCGCAAAGACCATGGCCTTGGTCCCGCGGTTGGGCTCCAGGCTGGCGATCAGCACCGCGAGCGTCAGGTAGGTCGCCGCAGACAGCGTCGAATGCCCGCTGGGAAAGCTGGCGGAATAGACATAGCTGCCGTGCGGTACGAGGTCGGGCCGGGCGCGCGCATAGAAGGTCTTGGCCATGTCGCTGGAAATCTCGGCCAGCAGCACCGTGCCGGCCAGCACCAGGGCGTGGCGCTTGCGGCCATGGATCAGGAAGGCCGCGACGGCCACCACGGTCACCAGGGTCACCACCGTGAAGCCGCCCAAGGCGGTCACGTCGCGCATGGCTTCCTCGAAGGCGCGCGAGCCGATGGGGTCGCTGGGGTTGGCCGGATTGCGCAGCGCCAGCAGGATGAGACGGTCGAGGGCGGTGGTGTCGCCCTCCCCCACCTCGCTCGCGATGTTGAAGAAGGCCCAGAGCGCGCCGGCCACCCCGATGACCAGCACCAGCGCGCGGCTCTCGATACGACGAAGCAGGTTCTGCACGGGCGATCCCAGAGGCGAGGCTCGCCCGAGCCTATACGCGCTCGTGTGCCGGATCTGAAGTTCGCCCTCTTGTTGGATCGAGCGCTTGCGAACTTCGGAATCGGGACACTAGGCGGCGCTGGCGATCCCTGACCTGCGTGGCGTGGGGTTCAGCAGACGCTCGACGGCGGCCTCGGCGGCGGCGCGGCTGGGATCGGCCCCGCCCGCGACGGTGACCCCGTCCTCATCATAGACGCTCCAGCGCCAGCCGGTCTCGACCTGACTGAGCGAATAGGCCAGCGACGACTTTTCCTGCATTTACACAACTCCCGTCCACGCGAGCCCAACCGGCAGGAGCCGGGGAAGTTTCCCGCAACGCAACATTTCAGCCGCACTTGTCGGGAACGTGATCAGGAATGGCGCATAGCCGACTGTGAATGCTCAGGTTTCGAGCGACGGCGTTCGTTCAGGCCCGCTGGTCGAGCAGTTCGCGCCCCGCCTCGCGCACGGTTTTGCACCCGGTGAGGATCATCGCCACGGCCAGCTCCGACCGCAGGACGTCCAGCATCCTGGTGACCTGCGCCTCGCCGCCGGCGCCCAGCGCATAGGCCCAGGCGCGGCCGATGAAACAGGCCTTGGCCCCGAGCGCCATCGCCTTCAGCACATCGAGGCCCGAGCGGATGCCGCCATCCATATAGACCTCGAGGTCGGCGCCCACCGCGTCGACGATGGCCGGCAGCGCCGAGATCGAGGAGCGCACCCCGTCGAGCTGACGGCCGCCGTGGTTGGAGACCACCAGGCCCTGGGCGCCGGCCTTCACCGCATCGCGCGCGTCCTCCGGATCGAGCACGCCCTTGACCACGATCGGCCCGTCCCAGGCTTCGCGGACCCAGTCGAGGTCCGCCCAGGTGACGGTGCGGTCGAAGTTCCTGGCGATCCAGCTCAGGTAGTCGGTGACCTTGCGGCTCTCGCCATCGGTCATCGCGCCCACGACGGAGCCCAGGGTGTGCGGCCGGCCGCGCACCATCAGGTCCCAGCTCCAGGCCGGATGGGTGATCCCGTCCCAGGCGGTGTTGAGAAGGCTCGCCAGCCCGCTGGAGCCGGTGAAGCCCGACCGAATGTCGCGATAGCGCGCGCCGGGCGTCGGCAGGTCGACGGTGAACACCAGCACCGGGCAGCCCAGCGCCTTGGCCCGCTCGATCAGGCCCTTCATGTAGCCGCGGTCCTTCAGCATGTAGAGCTGGAACCAGGGGGCGACGCCCGCCCCGGCCACCTCCTCCACCGAACAGACGCCGACGGTGGAGAGACAGAAGGGGATGCCCGCCTCGGCGGCGGCGCGGGCGGCCTGGACCTCGCCGCGACGGGCGTACATGCCGGCCATGCCGACCGGAGCGAGGCCGATCGGCATGTCGAGTTTCTGGCCAAGGGTCTCGACGCTCATGTCCAGCTTGGACATGTCGCGCATCACCCGCTGGCGCAGGACGATGGCCTCGATGTCGGCGACGTTGCGGGCCAGCGTCGCCTCCGCATAGGAGCCGCCGTCGATATACTCGAAGAACATGTTGGGGAGCCTGCGCCGCGCGAGCTCCCGATAGTCCGACACCGACGCCGCGCGCATGGCCCCTCCCAAGACTCCAGCCGGAGTTGGACCTGCAAGCGCCGCCCCGCGCAAGCCTCAGGCGGAAACGGAGGCTGCGGCCGCAGGCTGCGCGTCCGGCCGCGGGCCCATCATGATCCAGACCTGGTGGGCGCGGGCCAGGAGCTCGCCGTCCAGGGTGAAGAGCGCGACGCCGGCGGTCTCCTTGCGGCCCTCGCGCTCCAGCGGCCAGGCCATGACGATGTATTCGTGGCCGGCCGGCGGGCGGCGCAGCACCTCGGCGGTCATCGTGCCCAGCAGGGCGCCGTGGCGACCCTCCCTGGCGATCCAGGCGAAGGCGCCGGGACAGTCCAGCGCCGCCCAGATCACCTCGGCCGGGACCAGGCCCTGCTGGTCGGCGAAGTCCATGTGCGGGGTCCAGCCGCAGGCGACGTGGCCGGCCGGCGCGCCGGCGATCTGGCCGGCGAACACCCGCAGGCCGTCGCCCTCCCCGCGCTCCGGCCCGCAGCAGAAGCAGGTCGGATGCACGCGCTCGGTGTGGCCCAGGTAGGACCTCGACGCCACGCCGGCGGCCTTCAGGGTCGGCGGCTCGGGCGGCTTGGGCAGCAGGGCCCGGTCGCCGGGCTGCCCCTTGCCAACCAGGGCGCCGTCGGCGTCGGTGAGTAGCGTCGCGCCTTCCTCCAGCCGCAGGTCCATGCGGTGGCCCAGCGGCACGCGGGCGCGCAGCACCGCGGTGACCGCACCTTCGAAATCCTTCGCCAGGATGCCGCAGACATAGCCGCCGTTGCCGGAATTGGGGGGCCCGCAAAACTGCTGGGCGATCGTGATCTTGGCCACGAAGGAAAGCTCTCGCGTCGAACGATTCAAGACAATACCCAAGGTTGTCCGATGAACCGCTTTGCAACGGAAGGGCAAAAAGCCGCCATGCAGCGTTGGAGCCCGCCGCCGGCCGCGCTAGTTATGCGGGTAAGCCGCCGGCGGCGGATTCGAGACGACGGCCTTTGAGGAGACTGCGGGTGAGCGAGCGGATGGAACGGCCCTGGGCTTTGATGCGCCATCACGCCGGCTGGGCGGACGTGTTCCATATCGAAACCGAGAGCAACGACTCCATCAGCGGCTTCTATCCGGACCGCGACACCGTGGGGCCGCCGGTCACCTATTCCGTCCGCGCCGTGCTCGCCCGCTTCCCGACGCTGGAGGCCGCCCGCTCGGCCCGCGAAGGGGCGGTCTCCGAATGGCGCAAGCACGACGCCGGGGTCCGTGAAGCTGAGGTCAAGCTGCGCGAAGCCGAGAAGGCCCGCGAGGACGCCTGGCTCAAGTGCCTCAGGGACGCGGCCGAGCGCTGAGACCGCCGGCCTTCAGGCTCCACTACATCCTGAAGCCCTTGGACACCCACCAGGCGAAGCCCGCCGCCACCAGGGTCGCCACGGCGGCGCGCCACAGCGGCGCAAAGACCAGCCGCGGATCGGCCGCGACCTTCTTCCAGCCGGTGACCATCGGCCCGATCAGGTTGTCGCGCTTGTAGACGAGGTAGAAGGCGACCGCGGCCAGGTGCAGGACGACCAGCACCTGCAGGGCCGTGAAGCTCCAGTGGTGCCACCTGGCGAAGAGGCGGCCGGTGTCGAAGTCGATGCGGTCCGAGAGCGGCCCGGCCTCGAAGGCGTCGACGTCCACGGCGAAGAGGCCGGTGACCACCTGGATGACCAGGATCGCCAGGATGGCCAGCACGCTCCAGGCGCCCAGCGGATTGTGCCCCGGCGTGATCGCCGGGGCGCGCTTCGGCAGGGTCCGCAGATAGGCGAGCGTCGCCGCCGGGCCTTTGACGAAATGGGCAAACCGGGCGTTGGCCGAGCCGACGAAGCCCCAGATGAGGCGGAAGGCCACCAGGCCTGCCACCGCATAGCCGCTCCAGCGGTGCCATTGGAGGTGATCGGCCTCGGCCGACCACCAGGCAAAGCCGATCAGGATCACCAGCGCCCAATGGACGAGGCGGGTCGGCGCGTCCCAAAGCCTGGCCCGGAGGGCCGGGCCGGCGATCTCCGCCCCGCCCGACGCCATGGACTATTTCTTCTCGGGCACGCGATACTTGTCGTGGCAGTTCTTGCAGGCCCCGCCCAAGGCGCGGGCGTCGCCCTTCATGCCGGCGACATCGCCGGCCGCGGCGAGCTCCTGGAATTTCGCGGCCTCCACCTGGAAGCGGTTGGCGGCGGCGGCGAAACCGGCGGCGTCGCTCCAGACCTCGGCCTTGGCGTCGGTCTTGACGCCGGACTCCGGGCCGCTGCCTTTCGGGAACCAGCTCGGCAGCGCCGTCGAGGAGACCTTCAGCTTCATGGCGTTGGCGCCCAGCAGCGCCGGGTCGGGCGAATCCTTCTTCAGCTCGTCGAGGATCGCCTTGAAGGCCGCGCCCTGGGCCTTGAAGTTGTCATGCCGCGCCCAGGCCGCCTTGCCGCCGGGGGTCCTGGGCGGCGGGCCCTCGTGGCCTTCGTGCGCCAGGGCCGCGCCGGAGGCCAGCGCCAGGGCGCCGGTCAGCGCCAGGGCGGCGGTGAACTTGTTGAGCGCCATCGGGCGTCCTCTGCTGGAAACCGCAGACTGGCGGCGCCGGACTGTGCCGGTTTCACCCGCCGGGCGTCAACGGGCCTTCAGCGTCGCGACCCGCGCGCTCTTCACCGGCGCGCCCTGCGCCGCCCCGTCCGCGATCAAGGCGGCGCAGTTGGCGTCCTTGGCGAGGCCGGGATCGAGGAACGGCAGGAGAACGGCCAGCGGCGACAGGACGCTGGCCAGGGCCAGGCCCGCGCCGCCCTGGACGGCGGCCTGACCGGTCTTCACGCCGACCCTGGGCGCCAGCAGCGTGCCGCCGACGGTGATCGGCAGGTCGACGCGGAGGAGCTGGAATTTCTTCGGATGCCCCTCGAGCGCGAAGTTCAGCCGCTCGGTGTCCATGTTGATCGTGCCGGACCCCGTCACCAGCGTCGGGCCGGTGTCGAAGACGATGTGGTCTGCGTTGAGCACGCCGTTGATGACCTGGAACCGCGCGACGCCGCAGCGGATCGGCGTGGTCTTCTGGTTCTTGTTGAACAGCAGGCCCAGGCCCTTGATCACATTGACACCCAGGAGCTGGGCGATGGACTCGCGGATCTCGCCGGAGGGCGCCACCAGCAGCACCTCGCCATTGGCGTTGGCGAAGGCCTTGTGCACGGAATCGCCCGCGCCGGTCAGCCTGGCGCGGCCGACCAGCGAACCGGCATAGGGCGTCGAGCCCTGGAAGCTCACCGGCACGAGTTGTTCCAACCGGCCGTTGGCGAGGCGCAGGTCGAGGTCGGTGACGGGGTGGGTCTTGCGGGCGTCGAGCTGGACATAGCCCGAGACCCGGCCCTGCGGCAGGTCCAGCGCCAGGGGTTCGGCGCGCAACAGGCCGGCCTTCAGGCTCACCTGGGTCGCGGCGGCCTTCAGGTGGATCGGCGCATCACGGATGGAGAGCGCCTTGTAGGTCACGTCGGCGTCGATGGCGCGGATGCGGTCGACCTTCAGGGTGGCGTCCGGCATCAGGGTCTGCTTGCGGACCATCTCCTGGGCGACGGCCTTTTGCTGCGGCGAGGCGGTCTCGCCGGGCCTGGTGGACGGGGCGCCGCCGAAGATGGCGCCGAGGTCGTCGAAATCGAGGCTCCGGGTGGTGAGGTCGGCCTTGAGGAACGGGCGCTCGCCGCCCGTGGTCACCGAGACCTCGCCCGCCAGGTCGCTGTCGCCCACGCGCCCGCCCAGGCCGGCGACGCGCCAGACATGCAGGTCGCGCGACAGCCGCCCGTGCAGCGAATAGGGCGGGGTGTTGGGCAGGGCCACGCCGGTGAGGTCGTAGAGCGCCTCCATGTCCGGGCCCCGGGCCGTGACGTTCATATGGAACCGGCCGAGATCGAAGGGCTTCGGCACCGCGCCCCTGGCGGTCACATAGGTGTCGCCCGCGCGCAGGTCGGCGTCGAACGGATAGGGTTTGTTGCGGTCGATGTTCAGCAGCGGCCCGCCGGTCAGCGCCAGGTGGAACGGCTGGCGGTTCAGGGCGCCGAGGCCGGTCAGCTCGAAGCCGTGGTTGTCGGCGCCGATCTTCTCGCGGGCGCTGATCGTGCCGGTGAACTTCAGGTTCCGCCTGGCGTCGTCATAGGCGAGCTTGCCGTCCTGGATGATGAAGGTCCGGATCGGCGGCAGGCGAAGCGGGGCGTCCTTGTTGCGGCCGTCGGAGAAGTCCCAGGTCATCCGGCCCTGGGCGTCGCGGAAGAGGCGCACGTCCGGCCGGTCGAAACGCAGCAGCCGCAGGTCCACCTGGCCGATGAGCAGCGGGAGGAGCCGGATGCGCACGGCGATCCGGTCGATGTCGGCCAGGCCCTGCTTCGACGCCCAGGCCGGATTGGCGATGTGGACGCCGTCCACCGTGGCGCCGGGCTGCCAGGACCAGGGGTGGACGGCGAGGTTGCCGGTGATGGTCACCTCGCGGTGCATGCGGGCGGAGGCCATGCGGGCCACGGGGCCGCGGAACCAGTTCCAGTCCCAGATGGCGAACAGGATGGCGATGGCCAGGACCAGCACGCCGAGCACGCCCGCCGACCAGGCGACCGTCCTGCGGCTGGGCTTGTGGAAGCGTCGCGGGGCCGCGCCGTCGCGCGACGGGCTTTGCCGGGTCCGCCGGGGGGCTGGCCCGGTGCCTCGCGAGGCCGGCCTGGGATCGGGTGCAGGGTTGGTGGTCACGGGCGCATCAACGCGCGAGGCCCGCGATGGGTCCGCCCCGGTGCTAGTGGGTTACGCCGCGTCCGGAGAATGCGGAGCGCGCGGTGGCCGCGAGGATCCGCAGGTCGAAGGCCAGCGACATGCGCTGCAGATACTCCGCATCGAGCCGCGCCTTCTCGGCGATGGGGATCTCGTCGCGGCCGTTGATCTGGGCCCAGCCGGTCAGGCCGGGGCGCAGGCCCGCGACGCCGGCCTCCCGGCGCAGCGCCACCAGGTCGTCCTGGTTGAACAGCGCCGGCCTCGGCCCCACCAGGCTCATGTCGCCCTTCAGGATGCTCCAGAGCTGCGGCAGCTCGTCGAGGCTGGTGCGGCGCAGGAACCGGCCGATCGGGGTCACCCAGCGGTCGGGGTCGGGCAGCAGGTGGGTGGCCACCTGCGGCGTGTCGGTGCGCATGGTGCGGAATTTGGGCATGGCGAACAGGCGCTCGTCACGACCGACCCGCCGGGACCAGTGCAGGGCGGGCCCGGGGCTGCCCAGCACCACCGCCAGCGCCGCCCAGGCGAACAGCGGCAACAGCAGGATCAGGCCCGCCAGGGCTCCGGCGATGTCGACCGCCCGCTTCAAGCTGGCTCTCCCGCGCGCCGCGCGACCTGCGGCGGCGGGTCGGTTGTAGGCTCAGCCCGCGGGCCGCGCCAAGTCAGTCGGCCGTGGGCGTGGCTTTCGGGGTGGGCTTCCGGGCCTTGAGCGCGGGCTGGGCGGCCGGGGCGGCTTCCAACACGGTCTCGACGGTCTGTTCTGGCGCGGGCTCCGGCTCGACAACGTCGGCGGTCATGGCTTCCAGCACCGGCGAGATCGGCGCGGCCTCGCCGCCGACCGGCTCGGGCGCCGCCTCGACGATCGCCTCGGCCATCGGCGCGGGCGGAACCTCCTCGACCACCGCCGCAACGGCTTCCGCCGCCGGCTCGGGGGCGGTTTCGATGGCGGCGGGGACTTCGGCGGCGGCCTCGAGCACCGGCTCGACGGCGGCTTCGACCACGGCAGGCGCCTCTTCAGCAGCCTCGACCACCGGCGCCGTCAGGGTCTCGACCTGGGCTTCGGCTTTCGTCGCGGCGGCCTCGGCGACCCCGAAGGCGGCTTCGAGGTTGGCCGGGCGCGCCCATCGGGTCATCCACCACCAGGCCGCGCCGCTCACCGCGGCCCCGGCGAACAGGCCCCAGAGCGGCGAAACCGCGCCGATCGGAACCCGCATCAGGCGTTGCGGATCCTTGCCCAGGGCGGACAGTTCGTTCTCACCGGCGGGGATCATGGCCAAGGTCTCCTGCTAAGATTGTGCGACGCAGCATATCATGGCTGACGGTCTCGCAGGTGCGAAACTGCGTGAACTTTCGGTGATCCTGTGGACCGCCGGGTTTGCAGGCGCCGACCGTGGCTGGAGGTCCCCAACCGGCTCTCGCTCTGGTGGAGTTCAGCGCTAGATCCGCGCTGCCTGCGGCTACGCGTGTCTGAAGCACCACAACCTCTGCGCGTTCATGCCGCAGGCGCCGATCAGTCAGCATTAAGATCGTATAGGTAGTGCTTGAATGGATTTTATTGCGCTCAGCGAAATCCCGACAAAAGGTCGCTTAGATGGTCAGTGTTAACGTACGTTATCTTGGCGAGGGTACTTGGCGGTCTCTGATGCTGCCGGTCTCGGAGCAGGCTGCCCAAACGATTGCACGAGCGGCAGTACAGCTAGACTTGGGCGACTCCGTGCGGGTCAGCCCCGCGGGAGCACGCAACGCCATTGATCTGCAGGTGTGAAGACCATGCTGGAAGCCACCAGCATGTCATCGCCGCGATGGACCGCCCGGTTTGCAGGCTCCGGCCGTAGCTAGAAGAGACTTTGCCAGAGCCAGCCCACTGCGAAACTGGTGATGGCCAACAGGCCGAAGATCGTGGCGGCTGTGGAGAGGGCGCCGTTACGGGTCATGCCGGAAGAACCCCCGCACAGGCGCGGCGGTTCCGGGGTCAGACCGCGTAGACCCGCGCCGCGCCGCCCTCGCCCAGCGTCGCCGCGGTCCAGCCACAGAGGGCCTCGAGCTCGGCCTCCATCCCCGCGGGCGCGCCCAGCAGGACCAGGGCGCAGCCATTCATTTTCATGGGATCGGTGAGCGGCCGCATGCGGGTCTCGGCGACCAGGACGGGCGCGTCGACGGCGTCCTCCAGGTCGCGCAGGAAGCCGTCGAAGGTCTCCAGGTCCTTGAGCGGCAGCCAGACCAGCGCCTGGGCGCGGGCGTTGCGGCGACGGACGGCGACGAGGGTCTCGACGATCCGGCGGTAGTCGTCGGGGCGTTCGAACGGCGGATCGATGAGGACCAGCGCCCTGCCCGCGACCGGCGTCCGCGCCGCCGCCGCGGCGTAGCCATCGACGCACAGGGCGGTCACCTTGGGCCGCGCCGTCATCAGGTCGCGCAGGGCGGCGTGCTCGTCGGGGCGCAACTCGCAGGCGATGTAGCTGTCCTTCGGCCCCAGCGCCTGGGCCATCAGCCAGGGGGAGCCGGGATAGCGGCGGACGGCGCCGCCAGGATTGAGCGCCTTCACCTGGGCGATGAGCGGCTGGAAGGGGGCCGGCGCATCGGCCGCCGCCATCAGCCGCACGATCCCCGCATCGGCCTCGCCGGACTTGCGCGCCTCGACGCCCGTCAGGTCGTAGAGGCCGCGGCCCGCGTGGGTGTCGATCACCGTCAGCGGCTCGCCGTCGCCCTTCGCCAGGAGCTGCAGCAGGCCCGCGTGCTTCACCAGATCGGCGAAGTTCCCGGCGTGGAAGGCGTGGCGGTAGTTCAACGATCGGACCTCTCAGGAACCCCGCCGCGCATACCACGTTGCCGAGGCGCAGGCGGAGGGCATTCAGAATGGCGCGCGACACGGCCGAACTCAGCCCCGCCGAGGCCGACGTCCACGCCGCGGGCCTGACCTACGTCAGCGACCTCGACCCCGGCATACGGCGGAAGACGGCGGGCGTGGGCTTCAACTACAGGGACGCCGGGGGCCAGGCGGTGATCGACGAGGCCACGCTGGACCGCATCCGCAAGCTGGCCATCCCGCCCGCCTGGACCGACGTCTGGATCGCGCCCAGCGCGCGCGGCCACATCCAGGCCACCGGCCGCGACGTGAAGGGCCGCAAGCAGTACCGCTATCACGAGAAATGGCGGGCCCAGCGCGACGGCGGCAAGTTCGACCGGCTGATCGCCTTCGGGCGCGCCCTGCCGAAGCTGCGCGCCCGGGTGGAGCGTGACCTGGCCCGCCACGGCCTGCCGCGCGAGAAGGTGCTGGCGGCCGTCATCCGCGTCATGGAGGTCACCCTGATCCGGGTCGGCAACGAGGAATACGCCAGGACCAACAAGAGCTTCGGCCTCACCACCCTGCGCGACCGGCACGCCAAGGTCGGGACCGAGCGGGCCCTGTTCGAGTTCCGCGGCAAGAGCGGCAAGGTCCACAAGACCGGCTTTCGCGACCGCCGCCTGGCCCGGGTGGTCAAGGCCTGCCAGGACCTGCCCGGCCAGCGGCTGTTCCAGTACCTGGACGACGAAGGCGAGCGGCACGCGGTGGAGTCCGCCGACGTCAACGCCTACCTGCGCGAGGCCATGGGCGAGGATTTCTCGGCCAAGGATTTCCGCACCTGGGCCGGCACGGTGGCCGCGGCCCGCGCGCTCGCGACCCTGCCGGAGTGCGGCGATCCCAAGCGCGATATCAACGTCTGCGTGAAGGCGGTGGCGGGGCTGCTGGGCAACACGCCCGCCGTCTGCCGCAGCGCCTATATCCATCCCGCCGTGCTGGAGGCCTATCAGGCCGGCAAGCTGCCCCTGAAGGCCGCCGGCGACGGCCGCGCCTTCGAGCTCGCGGTGCTGCGGTTCCTGGAGGAGGCGCGCTAGCTTGGATGGACCAGCGGCCACCCCGCCCAAGGACGGCCAGGTCCCGCCACTCTACCCCCGCGAGCATCCCGAGCTCCGCCTTAACGCTGTCGCAGGCTTTTCCCGCCTAGAAGCTGAACGGTGGGCGCGAAGACGCCTGTGGGGCCCGAACGGCTCCGGTGATGGATCGGGGTTTAGTATGGACCTCAAGGCTTACTTCGACCGGATCGGCTATGCGGGGGATCCGCGGCCGGATCTCGCGACCCTGCGCGCGCTGCATCGCGCCCACCTGCTGGCCATTCCCTACGAGAACCTGGACATCCACCTGGGCCGGGGCATGGGCGTCGAAGCCGAGGCGGCCTTCGAGAAGATCGTCATCCGCCGGCGCGGCGGCTGGTGCTACGAGATGAACGGCCTGTTCGCCGCGGTGCTGGAGCAGGTGGGCTTCACGGTCACCCGGATGGCGGGCGCCACGATGCGCGAGGTGATGGGCAACCTGGTGCTCGGCAACCACCTGGTGCTGCTGGTCGACGTCGCCGGCAAGCCCTGGATCGCCGACGTGGGCTTCGGCGACGGCAGCCTGGAACCCTTTCCGCTGCGTCCCGGCCCCTTCGCGGTCGCCGGCTACGAGTTCGGCCTGGAGCAGGTGGACGGCCTCTGGTGGCGGTTCCGCAACCACCCTTACGGCGCCGCACGCTCCTTCGACTTCATTCCCGAGCCGGCGCTGCCGGGCGTGCTGGCCGCGCACTGCGACTGGCAGCAGACCGCGCCGGAATCCAGCTTCGTGATGAACCTTGTGGTGCAGCGGTTCACCGAACGCGGCCACGTCCAGCTGCAGGGCCGCAGGCTCAGCCGGCTGCGCGCAGGCCGCAAGGAACAGCGGCTGCTGGGCTCGCCGGCTCACCTGGTCCGCGTGCTCGACCGCGAATTCGGCCTCGACGTGCCGGAAGCCGCCTCGCTCTGGCCGCACATCGCAGCGCGGCACGAACAGCTGTTCCCGCGAAAGCCGGTGCGCCTGGGATTGCACCGGCCGGGCGACGATCGGGCGAACGGCCCGGTCCGGGACAGCGCGCACCTGCCGCCGCCGTTCAGCCCGGAAATCTCCGCTCAGCGGCGGTAGGCGAAGCCGATGCGGAAGGTGCGCGGGGCGGCGAAGCTTTCCACGCCGTCGGCCGTCTCGCCGACCTCCAGCCTGGCGCCGCCCAGGTTCTCGGCGGCCAGGTAGACCTCCGACCCCGGACCCACCGACCAGGCGGCGCGCGCATCGACGCTGGTCCCGGCAGAGAGCACGCGGCTGTTCAGGTCGTCCTCGAACCGGGCGCTCTCGTAGCGGAGGTCGGCGGTCAGGCTGAGCTTATCCATCGCCTGCCAGTCGAGCCCGGCGGTCACCGTCAGCTTCGGCGTCTGGGCGGGCCGAAGCCCGGTCAGCTGCGCCGCCGAGGCGCCGCCATGCACCCTGGCGTGGGTGTAGGCGTAGGCGCCGCGCAGGGTGAGCGCGTCGGAAAGATCACCGGACGCCTCGCCTTCCACGCCCCAGGCCTTGATCTCGCCCGCGTTCTGCCGCTGGCGCAGGGTTCCGCCGGCCGGGACGAAGCCCGCCGTCGGGAAGGTCCCCGGGCCAACACCGATGGTGACGTTGGTGATCGGGTCCTCGATCCGGTTGGCGAAGAGCGTGGTCTGCCAGCGCACCGGGCCGTCGCCGCCGACGCCGGCCTCGACGCCGCTGAGCTTTTCGGGCTTCAGCAGGGGGTTGGCCTCGGTGATGTCGTTGCCCACCCGGAACGGACGATGCAGCTCGTTCAGCGTCGGCGGCCGGAAGCCGGCGTAGGCCGCCGTGCGTAGCCAGAGGTCCTGCGAGAGGCTGTAGCGGACGCCGATGCGCCCGGTGGGCACGGTCCCGGAGTCGTCGCCGACGGGCGCGTTCAGGGTGGAGGCGCCAGTGGCCAGCACATATTCGTGGCGCTGCGCATTGCTCGACGTCCAGCGGTCGAGCCGCGCGCCACCGGTGACCAGCCAAGGCCCCTGGTCGTAGGCGCTCTCCACATAGGCGCCGCCGACGAAGGTGTCGCCCCCGGCGTCGCGGCCCATGGTGTAGGCGCCGTTCACGACCCGGAAGGTCTCGTGCTCGACGCCCGTGGTCCAGCGCGCGTCGGCGCCGACCTCCCACGAGATCCGGTCCAGGCGGCCCTGGAGGGCGGCGTTCAGGCCATAGCCGTCGGCCGGCGCGGAGAACTGGTTGTTGGCCGGCGTCACCGTCGCGCGGTTGGCCGCCACGGCGACCGAGCTGTTGGCCAGGTTCGAGTGCCGGGTCCAGGCCTGCAGCCGCCACCCGCCGACGCCTTCGCTGGCCGGTTGCGCCAGGGTGACGGTCGCCGACCGGCCCGTCGCCTTGGAGCGGGCGCCCGTCAGCCCGGCCCCGCGACGCTCGTCGTAGGCGCCGACCCGGACCGCGGCCTGAATGTCGCCGAACTCGTGTTGGGCGCGGGCGGAGATGGAGGTCGCCTGCAGGTCGGTCGGCCGGTCGGCCGCCCCGCGCCGGGGGCCGCGGACCGGCACATAGCCGTCGCTCTTCTCCGCCGCGCCGGTGACCAGCAGGCCCGGCCCGCCGCCCGAGGCCGCGATCCGATAGCTGTCGCGCCCGCCGGCCGAGACGTCGAGGGCGCCGAGGCCGTCCCGCGCGCCGCGCTCCTGCAGCGCCACGACCCCGGTCAGGGCGCCGGCGCCATAGGGGCCCGCCCCCGCGCCGCGCACGATGGTCGCGCCCTCCAGGCCCTCGGGCGGCAGGGCGGTCCAGATCACCCAGCCGCCGAAGGGATCGCTCACCGGCGCGCCGTCCAGGGTCACCAGGGCGCGGCCCGCGCCCGACGGCGCGATGGAGCGCAACGACAGGCCCTGGGTGGTCGGGTTGGCCGCGGCCGAGCCGGTGCGGCGGAAGAGCGAGACGCCCGGCGCGCGCTTCAGCGCCTCGTCGAGGCGCGGCGTGGACTTCAGGATCTCCGGCCCGATCTGCACCGCGCTGAACGCCGCCTCGCCGCCCAGGGGGCTGAGCCGCGGCGCATAGACGACCACGACCTCGACAGTAGCGGGCGGCGGTGGGGTGACGGGCATGGGGTGCTCTTTTGACGGTCAGGGGATGCTGGGCATCCGCGGGCGATAGGGCTATCCAGCCCGTATGCCGAGCGCAACAGCCAAGGTGGCCATCGTGACCGGGGCCGGCAGCGGTATCGGCCGAGCTGTATCCCTGGCGCTACTGGAGGCCGGCTGGGCGGTGGGCCTGGCAGGCCGCCGAGACGAACGGCTTGAGGAGACAGCCGCCCTGGCCGGCGACGCCGCAGGCCGCGCCCTGCCCCTCGCAACCGACGTCGCCGATCCCGCATCGGTCGCCGCGCTGTTCGAGGCCGTGCAGGTCCGTTTCGGCCGCCTGGACCTGCTGTTCAACAACGCCGGGACCGGCGCGCCGCCCGTCCCTCTGGAGGATCTCTCCTACGATCACTGGAAGCAGGTCGTGGACATCAACCTGACCGGCGCCTTCCTCTGCACCCAGGCGGCGTTCCGGCTGATGAAGGCGCAGGACCCGCGCGGCGGGCGGATCGTCAACAACGGCTCGATCTCGGCGCATGCGCCCCGCCCCCGCTCGGTCGCCTATACCGCCACCAAGCACGCGATCACCGGGCTCACCCGCTCGACCTCGCTGGATGGCCGCGCCTACGGCATCGCCTGCGGCCAGATCGACATCGGCAACGCCGGCACCGACATGACCCGCGCCATGAGCAAGGGGGTCATGCAGGCCAACGGCTCCATCGCCGCCGAGCCGGTGATGGACGTGAAAGCGGTCGCCGATGCGGTGCTCTACATGGCCGGCCTGCCGCTGGAGGCCAACGTCCAGTTCATGACCGTGATGGCCACCGACATGCCGTTCGTGGGGCGAGGTTGACGTTAACGTAAGCGTTTTACGCCGTACTTTTGTGCAGCGCAGCGTCGAGCATGCCGCAGCGCATCATAACCATTGATCACTGACGAATCGTCGGCCAGGTTGGGCTCAGGTGATCAGGTCGACGTCAGTTTCCGACCAGCGCCTAGAGGAACGCCGCGAAAGGGGTTGGCAGCAACCTCAATCCGGAACCGAAACATGACCCGTATCGCAACTCTGGCGGCCCTGGCCGTCCTTATCGCCGCACCGGCGAGCGCCCAGTCCATGCACGTATCCAAGGTGGGCAAGACGCCCGAGCAACTCCACAGCGACATCGTCAAGGCGGCCTGGAAGGTCTGCGCCATGGCGACGAACAACGAAATCTTCCGCAGCAGCGGCAGCACCGCCAGCTGCGCGCGCCGGACGATCGCGGCCACGGTGGCCGGGGTTCCGGAGCTCGCCGGGCTCAAGGCGACCGAGGTCGCCGCGCGCTAGTCCAGGCGCCTCTTCAGTCCGCGAACTGCGGTTCGCGCTTCTGCAGATTGGCCGTCACGGCCTCGACCTGGTTGGCGGAGCCGATCAGCGCGCTCTGCTCCTTGCTCTCCGCGAGCAGGATCGCGTGCTGGTCGGCGTCGCCGATCAGGTTGAGCAGCCGCTTGCCGCTGCGGATCGCGTCGGGGTTCTTCGAAGCGATCTCGCGGGCCAGCGCCATGGCGTCGGCCAACGGGTCGGCGCAGACACGGGTGGCGAGGCCCATGGCCACCGCCTGCTCGCCATTGAATATCCGGCCGGTGAAGATGAGTTCGCGCATCACGTCGTCGCGCACCAGGCCGCGCATCAGCACCATGCCGGCCATGTCGGGCACCAGGCCCCACTTGATCTCCAGCACGGCCAGCTTCACGTCGGCGGCGACGTAGCGCAGGTCCGCGCCCAGCGCGAGCTGGAAGCCGCCGCCGAACGCCACGCCATGCACCGCGGCGATCACCGGCACGGGGATCTCGCGCCAGACCATGCAGGCGTGCTGGGCGCGATTGGAGCCGCCCTCGGTGCGATCGGGGGTGAGCAGCGCCCTGGCGCCGTTCCCGCCGCCCTTCCGCTCGCCGGACGCCATGTCCTGGAAGTTGCCCATGTCGAGACCGGCGCAGAACGCCCGGCCCTCGCCCGAAAGCACGACGGCGCGCAGGCCCTTCTCGGTCTTCAGCCGCTCGCCGCTCTCGATCAGGGCCGAGAACATGGCGTCGTCCAGGGCGTTCATCTTGTCGGCCCGGACCAGGCGCACGTCGGCGACGCCGCCCCGGATGTCCACGCTCACGCGGTCGTTCATGACAACCTCTCCTTCAGGCCGCGCTCAGCACGTAGCCGACGCGGGGGAAATGCACATTGATCAGGTTGAGCTCGCCGCACTCGCGGGCCACGACGATCCGGTCGGGCGTCACGGCGGCCAAGGTCCCGGACACCGGATCGCGGCCGTAGTCGTCGGCGCGGACGCTCACGGCGTCGCCGGGCCTGAAGGCCTCGGCCGGGTCGCTGGCCGGCGCAGGTCCCGGCGCGGCGGTCATGGCCACTTGCAGGGCCTCGCCGCCGCTCATCTCCCGGCGGGTCCCATGGCCCAGCGCCGCCATCCGCTCGCGCCAGGCGAGCGTCCTTGGCAGGCCGGCCAGCCGGGTATCGGCGACCCGACCGGCTGCGCGGCCGAGCCACCAGACGTTCATGTAGGCTGCGATGTCAGCCAGAGAGGGCGTTGATCCACCTAGATAATCTCCATCCACGAGGCCCTGCTCGATCCAGGCGGCCTGGGCGCGCCATTGCGACTTCATCGGCCCGGCGGCGGCCTTCATGGCGGACATGTCGAAAGGCCGGCCAGAGAGCTTCTCGCGGTCCTCGATGAAGTCCTTCGGCACATGGTCGCCGATCTCGCCGAACACCAGGGCCACGGTCGCCTGGAAGAACAGCCGGTCGGCCCAGAGATTGACTGCCCAGTCGCCGCCGCGGATCACGGCGGGCTTCGGCGTGCGGGCCTCGAGCTCGGCCAGGATCACCTGGGTGTCGCAATAGACGTCCGCGCCAATCTGCATCACCGGGATGCGCCGGTAGCCGCCGGTCAACGGGATGAGGTCGGGCTTGGGCATGATCACCGGCTGGATCACCGAGCGCCAGGAAAGCCCCTTGATCCCGAACATCATCCGCACCTTCTCCGAGAAGGGCGAGGTGTCGTAGTGGTGCAGGATGATCTCGCCGGTCATCAGCGGAACGCCGGCGCGAAGCGGATGTTGTCGCGTTCCAGGCCCTTGAGGACCACATCGACCCCGCCGGACTTGATCATCCATTCCAGGCGATGGTCGCGGTACTCGCGCTTGAAGAGGCCCTTTTCGAGCAGCTCGGCGGCGTTGGCCATGGCCGAGGCCTTCGCCATGACCAGCGCCTCGGCGACGGTCTCGATGACCGAAGGCCGGGCGTTGGCGCGGGCCAGCCAGTCGGCGAGCTTCGAGCCGGCCGGCGGCGGATACCCATGGCCGGCCGAGCCGTTGAGGAAAGGCGCCACCGAGAGGTCGCCCCAGCCGAAGGTCTCGCCATTGAACCAGGTCCGCGCGCCCAGCTGCTTCTCAAGCCAGGCGTGGAAGCCGTCGGTCTGGACCTTGGCCGCCGCCTCGATGGCCGCCGCCTGGTCTCCCTCGGCGCGCTTGAACCAGCGCAGCTCCGAGATGCCCCAGTTGATCGCCTCATAATGGGTGTCCATCACCTCCTCGAGCATCCGCACGCGGGCGCGGTCCGCCGCCGAGGCGGGGCGCATCGAGGGCTCCGGATAGGCGTCCTCCAGGTATTCCAGGATGATCGTTGAATCGAAGACGCTCACCTCGCCGTCCACCAGGGCCGGCGCCTCGGCCCGCGGGCTGGCCTCCAGGAATGCGCCCCGCGCCCCCCCGGCGCCCAGGCCGCCCGGCATCAGGGTCTCGAACGGAATGCCCTTTTCCCTAAGCGCGATCTTCACCTTCTGGGCATAGGGCGAGAGCGGGTGTTCGTAGAGCGTGATCATGGGGGAAACGCCTCCGCGCCCTGAGGCGCATGCTTGACCTGGGACGCCTCGGCGGCTGCCAGCGCGGCGCAGTGACAGAGCTCGATCACGCTCAGCCCTCGCGCCTGGCGTAGTTGGGCTTGCGCTTCTCGATGAAGGCCTGCACGCCCTCCCGGAAGTCGCCGTCGGAGCTGGCCAGGATCTGGTTGCGGTCCTCCATGGCGATCACCGCTTCCAGTCCCTGCGCGTCGATGGCGTGGTTCAGCGCCTCCTTGGTGAGCCGCAGGCCCAGCGGGGTGGCGTGCAGCATGTCGTCGACGAAGCCCTGCGCCTCGGCCTGGAGCCGCTCTTTCGGTACGATCCGGCTGACGAGGCCGAGCTGGTAGGCCCGCTCCGCGTCGATGAAGCGGCCGGTCAGCATGTATTCGGCCGCCACGGACGAACCCACCATCCGCGGCAGGAAGTAGCTCACCCCGATGTCGCAGGCGGAGAGCCCGATGCGGATGAAGGCGGCGTTCATCCTCGTCGTCGGCGTCGCGATCCGCACGTCCGACGCCAGCGCCAGGCCGAAGCCGCCGCCGCTGGCCGCGCCGTCGACGCACGCGATGATCGGCTGCGGGCAGCGGCGCATGGCCAAGACGATCTCGCTGATGCCGCGCTGGCTGGTCAGCCGCTCGCCGATCGACGTGTCGAGGTTGGTCTGGGCCCGGTCCTTGAGGTCAAGCCCCGCGCAGAAGGCCCGGCCCGCGCCGCTCAGCACGACCACCCGCACGTCGCGTCGCCAGTAGAGGCCGACGAAGAAGTCCCGCAGCGCCGTGATCAGGCTGGCGTTGAGGGCGTTCAGCCGCTCCGGCCGGTTCATGGTCGCCCAGATGACATCGCCGTCGTGGACCAGTTCGAGCTCTTCGCCGGCCATTCTCAAAGTCCCTTCAGCCAGGGGAGCAGCAGGGCGTTGACCTCGTCGGGCCGTTCCTGCTGGATCCAGTGTCCGCAGCCGGCCAGCACATGGCAGCCGCGCAGGTCGGTCACGTGCTGGCGCATCATGGCGCCGGGGTCGGCGATGCGGCCGAAGCCGTTGAACGCCGGGTCGCGGTCGCCGCCGATCAGCAGCGTCGGCATGTCGAGCTTGCGGCCCTTGAACTGCTGCAGCCAGGCGAAGTCGCTCTCATGGTTGCGGTAGCGGTTGATAGGGCCGCGGAAGCCCGACTGCTCGAACTCGCCGACGTAGTAGTCGAGGGCCTCGGGCGACAGCCAGGCGGGGAAGGGCTCGGGGTCCACCATGCCTTCCAGAAGGGTGGCCTCGACGCCCTTCTGCGGCCAGGCGTCGGCCGGGGCGTCGCCGCTGATGCCGTAGTAGAACTTGCGCAGGAAGCCGCGCACGTCGGCCTCGGCTTCGGCCTCCGGCGGGCCGACCTTCTGGAACCAGGCCTGGTAAAAGAAGCGCCCCTTCCTGGTGAAAAGCTCGTCGAAGATCTCGGTGTAGGGCTGGCTCGGCACGCCGGAGAACGGCACCGAGAGGCCAGCCACCGCGCTGAACGCCTCGGGACGCGACAGCGCCGAGTTCCAGACGATGGGGGCGCCCCAGTCGTGGCCGATCAGGATCGCTGGCGCGCCCGGCTGCAAGGCCGCCGCGACCCCGGCCACGTCGGCGGTCAGGCTCTGCATGTCATAGGCCGCGATCGGCGCGGGCTTGTCGGAGCCGCCGTAGCCGCGCACGTCGATGGCCGCCGCGGTGAAGCCGGCCTCGGCGACCGGCGTCAGCTGGTGGCGCCACGAAAACCAGCTCTCCGGGAAGCCGTGCACCATCAGCACCAGCGGCCCCTCGCCCTCGACGGCGACCCGCAGGCGCGCCGCGCCCGCGTCGATGATCCTGAACTCCGGCACTGCGCTCCCTTTCCCCGCCATGCTTCTCCCCCGCCGCCGCCGTGGCAAGGGTGACTTGGCGTCAGCGTTGACGTGGCCGCCCGCCGTGCGAGCATCGAAGCCGGAGGATGGCGGATCACCGCGAGGGCGTGGCAAGCTTCCTCGAGACGTGCGAGCCGGTCTTCGAGGGACGCCAAGGCCATGAACGAACTCGATTTCAGCGGCAAGGGCGTCCTGGTGGTGGGCGGCTCCAGCGGCATCGGCAACGGCATCGCCCATGCCTTCGTCGAGCACGGCGCGGCGGTCCATGTCTGGGGCACGCGGCCCACGGCGCAGGACTACGACGACGTCGAGGGCTCGGACCTGAACGCGCTCGCCTACGCCCAGGTCGACGTCGGCGACCGCGCGCAGATCGCCACCGCGGCCGGCCCGCCGGCGCTGGACGTCCTGGTGCTCTGCCAGGGCACGGTGATCTATGGGCGCGGCGAGTTCGAACCGGAAGGCTGGGACCGGGTGATGGCGGTCAACCTCGACAGCCTGATGGCCTGCGCCAACAGGTTCCACGGCATGCTGGCGGACCGGCAGGGCGTGATCGTCATCGTCAGCTCGGTCTCCGGCTACACCGCCAACCGCGGCAACCCGGCCTATGCGGCGTCCAAGGCCGGCGCCGTCAGCCTGACCAAGACCCTGGGCCAGGCCTGGGCGCGGGACGGCATCCGCGTGGTGGGCCTGGCGCCCGGCCTGGTCGACACCAAGCTCACGAAGGTCACCACCGAGCATCCGGAGCGGCGCGAGGGCGCGCTGCGCTCGATCCCGCTCGGCCGCATGGGCACGCCGGCCGACATGGCCGGCGCGGCGCTGTTCCTCGCCTCCCCGCTCGCCGCCTACGTGGTCGGCCAGACCCTGATCGTCGATGGAGGCCTAAGCCTTTGAACCTTTCCCGCTCCGTCGCCGGCTCCACCGTCCTGATCACCGGGGCCGCCAGCGGCATGGGCCGCGCCACCGCCGAGGTGTTCGCCGCCGAGGGCGCCCATGTGGCGCTCACCGACATCGCCGCGGAAAGCGTGCGCGAGGTGGCCGACGACCTGGTGCACCGGGGCCTGAGCGCGGAGGCCTGGACGCTGGACGTCGCCGACGCCGCGGCGATCCAGCAGGTGGTGGACGCCGCCGCCGCGCGGTTCGGCGGGCTGGACATCGTGATCAACAACGCCGGCGTCGGCGGCTTTGCGGCCATCGACGCGGCCAATTACGAGGCGGTGTGGGACCGCTCGGTGGCGGTGATGCTGACCAGCCACCAGCGGATCATCCGCGCGGCCCTGCCCTGGCTGCGCAAGTCCGCCGCCCCGCGGATCGTCAATATCGCCTCCACCGAGGCCCTGGGCGCCACGGCCCGCGACAGCACCTATGCGGCGGCCAAGGCCGGCGTCACCGGCCTCACCCGGGCGCTCGCCGTCGAACTCGGGCGCGAGGGGATCACCGTCAACTGCATCTGCCCGGGCCCGATCCTCACCGGCATGACCGAGGCGATCCCCGAGGCCGACCGCGCGAACTTCGCCAAGCGCCGCACCGCCATGGGGCGCTACGGCCGGCCGGACGAGGTGGCCCACATCACGCTCAGCCTCTGCCTGCCCGCCGCCTCCTACATCACCGGGGTCACCATCCCGGTCGACGGCGGCCTGATGGCCCGCAACGCCTGACGGGGCCAGCGGCGCGACATGGCCTCCCGGTTGCAAGCTTTTGACGTATCGCCGGAATTGTGGCGTCAATTGACGGCTTAGGTATCCCTGCGGATCGTGCTGGCCGGAGCGTTCTCATGACCGTGCACAAGTTCAAACAGCCCCACATGATCTACGAGGGGCCACGCCCGCGGCGCGCGGTCGCGGAGCCCGCGACGGAGCAGGCGCCGTTCCATGGCCAGGAAATCCATCTCGCCGTCCCGCGGGACCCTGCGCGGGACCGGGTCCTGGGCCTGGTTCTGCTGGTCGCCGTGACGCTCGGCGTCGGGATCGGTATCGGCTTCTGGCTGTCGCCCGGCCGCCAGCCGGCCGAGGCGATCCTGCCCGCCGAGGCGGCGGCCCCGTCGGTCACCCGCCTGGTCGGGACGCCACCCCCGCCCATTGTTGTCCAGGCCGCCCCGGCGCCCGTCGCGGACACCGTGGACGAAGCCCGGCACGAACCCGTCGCCGCCCCGCTCAAGGCGAAGGCTGCGGCCCGCGCCGCCGACCGCCCGCAGCGGGTCAAGGCGAGCGCCCGCAACGACGCCGTCAAGGCCGCGCCCGAAGGCGGCTGCCGGCCCGACAGCGGCCGGGCCGAGGTGATGCTCTGCGCGGACCCCGCCATCGCCGCGGCGGACGAGGAGATGCAGCGCGCCTTCCAGCGGGCGCTCAAGTCCGGCGCCCCGGCCAGGACCCTGCAGGCCGAGCAGAAGGCGTGGCTGATCGTCCGCGAACAGGCCGCCCAGCGCTCACCCGACGACCTGGCCGGCGCCTATGAGGCCCGCGTCAACGAACTGAACGCCATCGCCGACGATCCCCCGCACTGATACTCAAGCCTGGCGCGGCGCCGCGGCCGCCCGACAGGAGACACCAGCGTGACCGCACCCATTCTCGCGCCCGTCATGGCGCTCGTGCTCTGGTCGTTCGTCATGTGGGCCTGGCTCTATGCGACCCGCATCCCGGCCATCACCCGGCTGAAGATCGTCTACGACCCCAGGCGCCCGGCCTCGGAGTTTGACGAAGCCATCCCGCCCGAAGTCCGCTGGAAGGCCGACAACTACAATCACCTGATGGAACAGCCGACGCTGTTCTACGCCACGGCGATCGTCCTGGCGCTGCTCGGTCAAGGCGCCGGCCTCAACGCCTGGCTGGCCTGGGCCTATGTCGGCATCCGCGTGGTCCACAGCCTCGTCCAGGCGACGGTCAATGTCATCCTGCTCCGCTTCGCCATCTTCATGGTGGGCTCGCTGGTGCTGCTGGCGCTGGCGATCCGCGCGGCGGTTGTGGTGTTCTGACACCGCGGCGCTACAGCCTGCGTCATTGTTCGGGAGATGAACTTTGCGCGAGGGGCCGACAATATTCGCCGGCGGCCCGGCAAGTCCGGTTGCGGGGCCGGCAAATCCCTGATCCGGTGGCCGCAGCAAATGGGAGAACGTCCATGAAGACTCTGCTGTTGGGTGTTGCATCATCGATCGCGTTGTTTTCGTCGGCGTTCGCGGCGACATCGGCCTCGCCGCTGATGGGACCGGTCCACCAGTTCGCCGACAACTTCAACAAGGGCGACCTGAAGGCCGCCATGGCCGCCTTCGCGCCGGGTTCGATTTCGATCATCGACGAGGTCGCGCCCTTCACCTGGACCGGCCCCGGCGCCGTGCAGGACTGGGCCCAGTCCCTGACCGCCAACGACGCCAAGGCCGGGATCACCAACGAGAACGTGACCCTGGGCGCCCTGACCCGCTCGATCATCGAGGGCGACCGGGGCTATGCCGTGGTGGCGGTCACCTACAGCTACAAGCAGAAGGGCAAGGCGATGCGCGAGCCGGCCAGCATGGTCTTTTCCCTGGTGAACGGCGCGGACGGCTGGAAGATCAACGGCTGGACCTGGACCGGGACCGTGCCGCAACCGGTCGGCAAGTAGGCCCCGGCGGCGGGCCGGCCACCAGCACTTGCCGACTTCGGAATCTGGACCTAGTCCGGCGCATGATCGACGGCCCGCCGCCCAAGCCCCCGCCCGGACGCGTCGCGGTGCTGGTCTATCGCGGGATCGGGGTGGCTTGCGTGGCCCTGGCGACCATCGGCGTCTTCCTGCCGCTGATGCCCACCACCGTCTTCCTGCTGATCGCGCTCTGGGCCTTCGCCAGGGGCTCGCCGGAATGGGCCGAGCGCGTGCGCCGCCATCCCCGCCTTGGGCCGTTCGTCAGGGACTGGGAGGAGCGCCGGGTCATTCCGCGCCGCGCCAAGCTGCTGGCGGTCTCGATGATGGCGGGCGGCCTTGCGATCCTGTGGTTCGCCTCGCACAACCCGATCCCGACCCTGGCCGTGGGCGCGATCCTGGCGGCCGTCAGCGGCTATATCGTCACCCGGCCCTCGGCCTGAGCGCGCGAGGCCATCTTCACAAATTCGGCGCGGCGGCCACCGGCAGGGGCGCCAGCACATCGTTGGGCGAAGGCGGCGGCGGAGGTGGCGGCGGGCCCGGCGGGATCGCCCGGGCCGGAACCCGCTTCAGCGCGGTCTGCATGAAGCCCTTCCAGGCCTCGGACGGCGCGCCGGCGCCGGAGACCCTGACCATCGGCTTGGCGTCGTCGCGGCCCATCCAGACGCAGCTCGCGAACCCGCCGGTAAAGCCGCAGAACCAGGCGTCCTTGTAGTCCGAGGTGGTGCCGGTCTTGCCGGCCAGATCATAGCCGGGAACCCGGGCGTTCACGCCGGTGCCCGACGCCATCACCGTGCGGAGCATCTGGTTCAGCTCGCTGAGCGCCGGGTTGCTGACCGCCGGCGCAGGGGCGACGGCCTTGCGCTGATAGAGCACCTGCCCGCCGGTGGTGCGGATCCGCTCCAGCCCGTAGGCCGCCACCCGGTCGCCGCCATTGGCGAAGGTGAGGTAGGCCTGGGTCATCTCCAGCGGGGTGACCAGGGTGGTGCCCAGCGCCATGGCCGGGTCGGTGTTGACCACCGAGACGATCCCCGCGCGGTGCGCGGCGCCCGCGACATTGTGCCGGCCCACCTCGTCGGCCAGCCGGGCGGCCACGGTGTTGATCGAGTGGGCCAGGGCCTGTTCCAGGGTCAGGGGCCCCAGGAACCCCGGCTCGTAGTTGCGCGGCGACCAGCCGTTGATGGTCACCGGC
>Ga0307513_10000981_pt1 | contig 41348 bp, 37 predicted proteins | sample 15_EM_MG_FD_202174 | JGI IMG/M metagenome (GOLD analysis project Ga0307513, IMG submission 202174) | Populus trichocarpa ectomycorrhiza microbial communities from riparian zone in the Pacific Northwest, United States - 15_EM | ecosystem: Host-associated > Plants > Roots > Unclassified | place...
CCTAGATCAGGCGACGTCAGAACGCAAAGGCGGTGCACCAGACGCAGTCAGGACGCACAGGACGTAGGGGTCCGTGTCGGGATGGCGTCAGGACGGACGGCGCTAAGTAACGCAAAATCAGGACGCATCGTCGGATCGACTTCGCGTCCTGATTCGCGATTAGCGTTCGGGCGTCAGGTGCGTCAGACGCACAGGACGCATAGGACGCAGGGTATTATTTTTGCTGATGTTGAAGCACTTCAGGCACCTCTTGATTTATTGCAAACACTATTAATGCTTGAGCCAGGCCCTCTTAGTGGTGCGACTATAGGACAACAACCACAACCACAACTTGGGGATGTGGATGAATTGGAAGAATTCGAGATTTGTCTGGGAGAACAAGATAGGAGAGATTTCCCCCCGTGAGTGTGGATATTTATCGGTGCAGTCACTTTCCTTGGTTACTTATTTGGATTTATAGGTTTTGTTTTCTCCATAGCTCGCGCTGCATGAGGCTTTTTGTACCTAAAACAATGAACACAGGATGACAAAAAAAAAACGATCAAGAGAGAGGCACAAACCATCTCTCCTCCACCTCCAGCGATTGAAAACTCAACACCACAGCAAATCATCGTCACTTTCCCCCACCCACCTCTCTTCCCCCACGATGGCTCCTGCCTAGGGGTTGATGTTAAGCCATCTTCCATCCTCTCCTGGGGCCCTTTGGCCTCCCCACCTTAGGGTTCTTGTTCCCGTTCGTCCTTGACACGCTCATGATGTTCTGGTCTCCCCCTTGCCCCGCACTTGCTTTGCACCTCGCTTAGCATTTTGCACAGTCGGAAAGCTTCTCGCTTCGTTCACGGTCGGTGTTACGGTGTCGGGCTCTTGGTCAAAGTATGCCTGGGCTTACTAGGCTTGTACCTCTGATGGGGAAAGCCTCAGTTAGTAACATCACGGTCGCGTCCCGGTCTCGTCGTCATCCCAAAAGCCGTTGCTATGGCCCGTTTGTCGGTTGTGGCTAGCCCGTGCGCGATCCTTCCTCCTCCCCCCTCCCGGTTCCGTCTGCTGGCACCGTACTGCCCGTTTAGCTAGCACCTTACTGCTAATCCCCCCCCAGGCTGGGACCTTACTGCTCCCCGCTGGCTGGCACCCTACTGCTACTCACCGGCTGGCACCCTACTGCTCCTCCTCCACCTCACCCCCCGATCGGTTGACCCTTCCTCCGTTACGCCTAGTCGTGGTATAGCACTGCCCCCGTGGCTACTGTTCAACGCCTTGAATCGATATAATGACCTGCACGACTGCACAAACGGTTATAGTGGGCCCACTGTTTATGTGATTCCAACTGTCGACGATCATCTATCCACCCCCCTCAGGCCCGTGTTTCGGGTCTTAGCGAGAAGGCGGTTTCTTTTGTTTTGGGGAGCCTGCCGAACGGTTTGGGTCTTTCTACCTGTACGTTTTTATGTTTTCTTTCCTTACGTGTCTGGGGTATGTTATCTTAGGTGCTAGGCGGGGGGGACTTTTCCTATGGACTCCAGGAGTTTGATTTTTCCCATTAAGAGGTGAAGCGGGCGGGGGTTTTGCATTTATAGGTTTTGTTTTCTCTATAGCTCGCGCTGCATGAGGCTTTTTGTACCTAGAAACAATGAAAGCATGATTACAAAGAAAAAAGAAAGAAAAAAACCGACCCAGAGAGAGGCCATTGGTTCACGCCAGCCCTCGACTCCTCCTCCCACTTCGCTCACTGTTTATCCCTCGCCCAAGGTGCTTTCGCCTTGATCAGATGCCTCAGCCCTGCAGGTGCAGGCCTCGCCCCGTATCTGTACCACAGGCTGGCCACCTCGCTCGTTGCCCCAATCCTTCTTTATGGGGCCAACCTCTTCACTCCCGCTGCGTGTGCAATGGCCCGCCTAAACACCTTTTGGCACAAGGTCCAGAGATGAGCCACGAACTGCTTCTCAGCAACACCTATCGGCATCCTTGCAGTAGAGTCCTGCCTCCCCCCAATCCCCCTCCCGGTGTCCCAGAGGCAAAGGCTTGCAGCGCTGAGGATAGTATACTCCCCACCCAGCGTGAACCTGGCAACGGCATGCCTCCACCCGTCCTTTCCCTCCCTCTCCTCCTACCGTGGCCCAGACTCCTCGAGGGCCCTTACGAGAGGTCTCACATCGGTCTATCTCCCCCTGAACTGGGCAATACTGCGGCCAGTCCCCCCCATGAGAAACCACCTCCCGGTGGGCGCGGTGGCCCACAGAACCATACCTTTCACCCACAGGCTATCCAGGATGCCTATGATAAATTCCCACCTCATCTCCCCGGCCCTGGCCGCTCTCCCCCCCATGTCCCTGATGAGCAACACCTACTCCACCCCGCAGAGGAGGGTGAGGGAGTCTCTCCTTGATGAGTGGGCTCGCCTCTTGCCGAGGTCAGGCTACTACCACCATCCCCCCGCCATGAACCCCGGAGCCTTTGTGGGGCTGGGGAAGTTTGTTGCTGGGAGGATCCACCAAATGAGAACCGGACAGAGTTACCTGGCTGCTCGCCCCACCTGGAGGTTACCCAACACCGACACCTCCTGCCCCTGATGCGGCTTGGAACCAGAAACCTTCGAGCATGCCATCCTCTCCTGCCCCTTGAGGCAACGCGCCAGAACTCGCCTCCTCCAAGGCGTGACTGGCCTCTGTCACGAGGACCCAGTTTGGACCTCTGCCCCCCTCCTCAAGAGTCTCGCAAACTTTATCAGCGTAACCTCCACTGGTTTCCCTCCAACGATGTTCCCACCCACGACTCCCCCATCCACCCCCCCGTTTCCCCTCTCCCCCCCAAGAGTGCCCCACCTGGTCTTTCGTGTTTTTTCTTTGGCCGAGGTTTGAGGTTGGTCTTTTTGGGTTTTGTCTTCTTACGTTTGAGCTTTCCATACGAGACAGCTAGACTGCTAGTTTGTACTTTCCCTTTTATGTGGCCAACGGCCCGGCGGAGGAAAAACCTTCGGGATCGGGGATATTTACTGGTGCCGTGACTTTCTTTTATTTATGTTTTGTGCTTTATAGGTTTTGTTCTCTCCATAGCTAGCGCTGCATGAGGCATTTTGTACCTAGAAACAATGAACGCATGATTACAAAAACAAAAAAAAAAGCGACCAAAAGAGAGGCCACGAACCATCTCATCTCCACCTTTGGTGATTGAAATCTCAACACCACGGGAAATCATCGGCACTTTCCCCCCACCCACCTCTCTTCTGCCACGATAGCTTCTGCCTAGGGGTTGATGTTAAGTGATCTCCCCTCCTCTTCTGAGGCCTCGGCCTCCCCTCCTTGGGGTTCTTGTTCCTGTTCGTCCTTGACTCCAGCTGATGATATTCTTTTTTTCTTTTTTTTTCTTTTTTTTTTATATCATATATTCGTTGTTAAGGTACAAGAAATCGTATGAAGCGCTAGTTATGGCGAAAACAAAACCCAAAATCCAAAAGGTACTAACAAAGCAAACATCCGGCACCAAAATCTCTTCAGCTGGGGTCCGTACCGGTCCCAGGCCCACATACGGGCACGACATTAAACCAAGTAATGCGAAGAAAACCCTCCTTTAACCAGCGGACAGCATGAAAAACACATATGTAAACCTAGCTTTCCTGTGACGACATAAAGTAACCAAAGGAAACTACATTAGAAGAGCCGGAAGAAACAGAGGAAACTGCGGAAGACGGGCGAGAAAACATGCCCGGGGGGAAGGCAGTGGCAGTGGACCTGATAAAGCGTGGGAGGGCGCCCAGGAGGGCGGCTGAGGACCAGAAGGGGGCATCGGGGCCAATGTCAAGGACCCCCTAAAGGTGGCGGGTCCTGGCGGGCTCCTTGGCTGAGCAATGGAGGATGGCGTGTTCGAACGTCTCAGGGGCATTCTGACATCTGGGGCAGGTGGTGGGAGCATTGCTGTCCCAAGAGGGGTGGGCGCGGAGATAGCTCTTGCCAGATCTCATCTGGTGCAGGCGGCCCGCTAAAAATGTGTCTAGACCCATGAACAGGTGGGGTTTGAGCGAGGGGCGGTAGGGGTATCTGGCCGGGTCAGGCGTGGCCTTGTTCCATTCCTCCATGAGGAGGATTTTGCACCGGAGCTTTAGTTGGGGGTAGGAGCGACCCGGGGGGGGCTCAGGGAAGAACTCGCAGAGCAGGTGCTCAGAGGTGACTGGGAGGGGGTCGAGCCCATCAGGGCCCAGGAGGAATAGCAGAGGGTGCGGGAGGGCGTCGAGGGGGAGGTGGGCCCTATTCTTCGATGGTGGTCTTGGCTGGATCCACGGGAGGGGCAGACAGCTGCCTGAGTTCTTCGCGCTAAGTGCCCTGTAGTCCGGTGAGTGGCCGTGAAGGGATGGAGTCTGTACCGAGGGGGGGAGCCTCGCTGCTGCGGGGTTGATCTCCGGGGGGGAGCAAAGTATTCTGACGTGAGCCAGGCGGTGCTTGTATGCCAGGAGAAGCTCAAGCAGCGGGAGGCAGGCTTCGATGGCCAGGATGTCGGTGGGGGTACTCATGAAGCAGTTAGTCGTCCACCTCTGGACCTTATGCCAAAAGACGGAGAGCTTCCTAGCCATGTGGATGGTAGGTACGAAGGCGTCGGCGCCATAGCTCAAGATGCGGAAGAGGAGGGAGGAGGCTAGTCTGTGGCAAAGAAAAGGAGGGAGGCCTATCCTGGGGGGAGAGAGACGTTTGACCGCCACAAAGGCAGCCTGAGCTTTGGCCAGTCTCTTGACGAAGTGGGTGGTAGTCAATATCGAAGGGGTGAACCAGTCGCCCAGCCACCTGACCTCAGCCTTGGGCGCGAAAACCGACCCATCCAGGTGGACAGGGGCATTGGAGATGACGTCTCTGTCCCTGTTCGTGCGCCAGTGGACAAGCTCTCTTTTGGGGATTGAGAAGCCGACGCCTAGCCTTGCCCCTCTCGACTTCAGCCGGGCATACTGCATCTGGAGGATCTGGATGTTGCGCCGATAGGACGCAGAGGATACGGTCAGACCGAAGTAGTCCACGTAAGAGAGGGAGAGACCCTGGGGGATCTCGCAGTGGAGGAGGGAAACATAAATAACAAACAAGAGTGGAGAAACCGGGGACCCCTGGGGCGTGCCTACCGAAACTGGGGCGAACACCTTGAGGGACCCCTGGTAAAGAAGGCGGCATGTCCTGCCAGACAGGAAAGACTTGGTCCAGGACACAAGATACGGGTTGACCCCTTTGGCCTTAAGCATGCGGCAGAGGGTGGAGGGGTTGACGTTGTCGAAACCCCCCTTGATGTCTAGAAATACGGTGGAGACTTTCCTTCCAGCCATCTGGAGGGTCTTCACCTCGTGGGTGAGGGTGGAGACTGCGTCCGAGGCCGAGAGGCCAGCCAGCGAGCCACACTGATGCTGGTTGAGAAGGCAGGTTGCCCTGGCCACACAGGACAGTCTCGAGTTCATCATCCTTTCGAGGATCTTTGAAAAAGTCTGGAGTAGGACTATGACGCAGAACGACCAGGGGGATTCGTAGGAGGGTTTCCCTGGCTTGTCGAGCACAATGCCGTCGGCCTTTTTGAGGGTGAGGGGGTGGGAACCAAAGGCCACCAAGGGGCTAGTAAGGATTGGATGAGATGAGGGGCCACGCGGTGCACCCTTTTCCATATCAAGTAGGGCGTCATGTCCGGCCCCGGGGCCGACGATGGGGAGGAGGGGGCGAGGGCCCTGCCAATCTCGTCCACCACCAGGGGAAGGCAGTCCTTGAATGGGAGCAGGATTGTATCAGGGAAGCTGGCTGGCTCGCCGGGGAAAAAGTGGTCGAGTAGCGCTTTATTGAGTTCAGGAGGAGTTGAGGCGCCCGGGAGCCCCGGGAATCGGGGGGGAGGGCGGCCGACGGCGAGCTTCTTGGCCGTCCACACAGTCTGGGGGGTCGCGGAGGCCAGGAAGGAGGACCAGTGATCCCTTTTTGCCTTCTTGATGGCCTTGAAATAGGTTGACCTTGCCGCCCTTGCGGAGGCGAGGAGGGAGGCATGGAAGCGGTCCCGTTTCGAGGAGCGGAGAGCGGAGTTGTAGGCCTTCCTGAGCATCGACAAGAGCTCCGACCACTAAGGCTTGGATCGATAGGTCACCCTCTTCAGAGAGGTGTGCAGCGCGAATTGGGACGTCAGCTGATGATGTTAGGTTCTCCCCTTTACCCCGCACTTGCTTTCCACCTCGCTTAGCATTTTGCACGGTTGGAAGGCTTCTCGCTCCCGTCACAGTTGGCGTTACGCTGTCGGACTCTCGGTCGAGGTAGGCCTCAGCTTGATGGGCTTGTACCTCTGATGGGGAAAGCCTAGGTTAGTAACATCACGGTCCCGCTCGGTCTCGTAGTTGTCTCAAAAGCCCTTGCTATGGCCCGTTAGTCCGTTGTGGCTAGACCACTCGCGATCCTTCCTCCCTCCCTCTCCCGGTTCTCTCTGCTTGTACGGTACTACTAGAATCCTCTCCCTGGCTGGGACCCTACTGCTCATCACCGGCTGGCACCCTACTACTTCTTGTAGGCTGGCATCCCCTCTGCCCAGTGGCTCCGCCCGACTCTCTATCCTGTCTGATCCTCGCACTCCTCAGTTATGCCCAGTCGTGGTATTGCACTGCCTCCCTGGCTGCCACCAGAGCCTTGGGGCGACTAATGTAATTACCGGTGCGGCCGTTGTCTTCGGTTCGATGTCGGCCCCCTGTTTCACTGGTTTTCCTTTATACGTGGTCACTATCCTCTCCGTCAGGCCCCCGTTTCGAGGGCTTAGCTAAACTTTCTTTTGTTCTGGGGAGCCTGCGGAAGGGTTTGGGTCTCTCTACCTGTACCTTTCTATGAATTGTTTCCTTACATATCTGGGGTATTAGTGTCTTAGGTGCTAGGCGATGGGGGCTTTTCCTATGGTTTCGGGGTGTTTGATTTTTCCCATGAAGAGGTGGAGCGGGCGGTTGTTGTGACTTATAGGTTTTTTTCTCTTGATAGCTCGCGCTGCATACGGATTTTTGTACCCAAAACAAATAACACATGATATCAAAAAAAAAAAAAAAAAAAAAAAAGAACCGACCAAGAGAGAGGCCAACAAACCATCTCTCCTCCACCTCCGGCGATTGAAATCTCAACACCACGGGAAATCATCGTCACTTTCCCCCACCCACCTCTCTTCTCTCACGATGGCTACTGCCTAGGAGTTGGCCTTAAGCCATCTTCCCTCCTCTCCTGGGGCCCCTCGGCCTCCCCTCCCTGGGGTTCTTGTTCCTGTTCGTTGTTGACATTCTCATGAAGTTCGGTTCTCCCCCTTACCCCGCACTTGCCTTGCACCTCACTTAGGATTTTGGACGGTCGGAAAGCTTCTCGCTTCAATCACGGTCGGCGTTACGGTGTCGGACTCTTAGTTGAAGAAGACCTTGGTTTACCGGGCTTGTACTTCTGGTGGGGAAAGCCTAGGTTAATAACATCACGGTCACATCCTGGTCTTGTCGTCATCCCAAAAGCTCTTGCTATAGCCCATTTGTCGGTTGTGGCTACCCCGCTCGTGATCCTTGCTCCACCCCTCTCGGGCTTCCGTCTGCTTGCACCGTACTGCTACACTCCTCTCCCAGGCTGGCATCCTACTGCCCCTCGTCGGCTGGCACCCTACTGCTATTCACGCGCTGGCAGCAAACCGCTCGTCGTGGTTGGCTCGCATCCCCTCTGCCCGGTGGCTCCGCTCGCCACTCCACCCTCCCCAATCGTTGGATTTCCTCAGTTACGCCCTGTCGTGGTATTGCACTCCCTCTGTGACTTTCGCCAACACCTTGGATCCATATAAGTCACCGGCGCAACCATTAATAGTTAGTTGTCGGCCCACTCTGTGGTTTTCTCACGTCACGATCTCTCTACCCATCTCCCCGAGCCCCAGTGGGGTTTTCAGGACAGGTTCTTTTGTTTAGGGGAGCCTGCCGAAGGGTTTTGTGTCTCTCGCCTTTACCTTTCTATGAATTGTTTCCTTACGTGTCTGGGGTATTAGTATCTTAGGTGCTAGGGGAGGGGGCTTTTCCTATGGTTTCGGGGGGTTTGATCTTTTCCCATGAGGAGGTGAAGCAGGGCGGTTGGCTATCCGGATTTATAGGTTTTGTTTTCTTCATAGGTCAGGCTGCATAAGGCTTTTTGTACCTAAAACAATGAACGCATGATTACAACAAAAAAAACGACCAAATGATAGGCACGAACCATCTCCCGTCCACCTCCGGCGATTGAAATCTCAACCCCATGAGAAACCATGGTCACTTTTCCCCACCCACCTCTCGTCTCCCACCATGGCTACTGCCTAGGAGTTGACGTTAAGCCATCTTCCATCCTCTGCTGCAGCCTGTCGGCCTCCCCTCCTTGGAGTTCTTGTTCCCGTTCATCGTTGACATGCTCATGAAGTTCGGTTCTCCCCCTTACCCCGCACTTGCTTTGCACCTCGCTTAGCATTTTTCACTGTAAGAAAGCTTCTTGCATGGTTCACAGTCGGCGTTACTGTGTCGGACTGTCGGTCGAAGTAGGCCTTGGCTTGCTGGGCTTGTATCTCTGATGGGGAAAGCCTCAGTTAGTAACATCTCGGTCCTGCCTCGGTTGTGTCGTCGTCCCAAAAGCCCTTGGTATGGCCTGTTTGTCTGTTATGGCTAGCCCGTTCGCGATCCTTCCTTCCTTCTCCTCCCAGTTCTGTCCGCTTGCACTGTTACTGCTACACGAGCTGGCACCTTACAGCGTTATCATCCTCCCCAATCGTCAGTCCCCTCCTCAGTTAGGCCTAGTCGTGGTATTGCACTACCTCCGTGACTGGTGTCCAACACCTTTGATTGATATAATGTCCGGCCCGACCATATCGTCATCTTTGCTGGCCCACAAGTCCAGTGGTTTTCTCACGACGCGATGGTCATCTCTCTTCCATCCTACCAAGGTGGTTTTTATTTTTCTTTCTTTTGTTTAGGGGAGCCTGCACAAGGGTTTGGGTCTCTCTCCTGTATGTCTCTATGAATTGTTTCGTTACGTGTCTGAGGTATTATTGTCTTAGATGCTAGGCGAGGGGGATTTTTCTTATGCATTCAGGCTGTTTGATTTTTCCCATGAAGAGGTGAAGCTGGCCATTGTTGGACTTAAGGTTTTCTTTACGCCATAGCTAGCACTGCATGAGAGTTCTTGTACCATAAACAATGAATACATGATATAAAAATAAAATAAAAAATAAAAAAACTGACCAAGTGATATGATCTTCACGCAACCATCGAAGTACTTTTCTATTCTTAAGATATTGCAATACGATTACGCTTTACTCTCTTTACATACACTTTTCCTCTACAGGAGCCTACACTCTAAGAACTCCGAGACTATTGTGATAGTCGCGACGGGCCGCCCCAACATACAGCTATTGTGCTACCTCTATCAAGCATGACAATCCACCCATCTTACTATCTGACGAGATAGTATCCTTCGACCGATCACTCACGACAAGCAACCCAGTTCTGTACTATCTGCAGAGATAGTACTTCCCTACGCCCTGGTGCAGAAAAGCGAGACTCGCTTACGCAGGGGACGACTGTCGTTCCCTGTTGCATTACTGGTCAACCATAGGATTGTTACATCACTTGTATCATCGGGGCAAACACCCACAACCCGGATAGAGCAACCATCTCTTTCAGGTAATGCCTGTAATTGATCGTCAATCAACGCAAATAAGCCCTGTCCTGTTTTAGTTATTCTTGTCATATCCTCCACCTCTACAGTACTAGTAAGAACTTTTGGGTGATTATTAATTACAAATCCAACTAAGGCATCTTGTTTGATATTTTTCTATACATCAATCGCTACAGTGACCTCTTGGCCACTATACTCAGCCATATTTCTTTTGTTGATTTCTTGTTCAAGGCAGGAGAGTAGAATTCCACCAATTGACTGGCAGCTTGGTAAAGGCATCTCAGGGCATGAGATCAGAAACAGTTTTTTAACTTCTAAAGATTTTCAATCCACCGTTCTGGTACATTAGCTGAAATTGTAGCCCGAACAATGTGAAGGGGCAATTCAGCTTGTTATTTAGTAGAAAGATGAGCATCCTGTCCGCTTCTACTGTTGAATTGCCCCTCACGGATTTTCGGAATATTGTCATACAGGATATCAGCCATAATTGGCAATAGTGAGTTGCTACAATAGAGAGTTAATATCTATTAAACTAAATGTCAATTTGTGTAAACAAACCTTACTGTTTCCTTAAGTAAATTGTGATATCCAATTTGGTTGGAGCATCACCACAGATTTGTCGAGGAACCTTCGGCATCCCGGAGGTTGCATCCTCACATTATATAATGATATCAGTGAGTATTGTTTCCTTCTGGGGAAGGAAACTCCCGGCTAATTTCTATATTTCTACCTGTTTTTTTTAGCTAATTATAGAATCCTCAGTATGATAGTTATAGTAACCAGCTAACACTAGGGCTGTTAGGCAGATGCGAAAAGAATAGCTTTTCCACCTAATTTTGTGTGCCCTAGGGTTACAGTCCCTTCACCCTATGAAGCTAACACCCACCACTGGCCCCGGCATTGGGAAGGCATAACGATACCAAACCGGGTCCTTGTTGTGTCCCAACAGCAAAGCACACAATCATTAGAGCCCATCTTGTAATACTGAACACGGCCCGGCTGTCAGGTCAGCCGGAGGCAGTTTGTGGGACATATGAGATAGGACATTTGGCGAGCTTAGGCAAGTGTTCTGGGCGGAATGGGTTGAGGTCGCATGAGGTTACAACCATAGTAGTACAGCACCGGAACCGATATTGCCAAAGTAAGGGGACGATTATGTCGTGTCTACTCTTGATTGAAATGACAGTACGACCCAACCCACACCAATAGTGAATTAGAGATGTTACTACTTAGGACAATGAAGTAAGAAAGAACGATGAGAGAATTGTACCACTGGCATAATCCCAAGATCTAGTTAGACTAAAGCCACTACCGAAGGAGCCAGAGCTATATCTGGGATCCTGATAGCCCCAATTACAAAGTTGGCCACTTCGGTCGTCCCATTTTGAGGAAAGTGTCTAGCATGCAGATAAGTGTCCATTTCTCCTGACAGAAGAAGGATTGTGAACTCTGACTGGGACATGGTACTATACCAGAGAAATCAAGAGCTCTCAAAGTCCAGAAGTCAATGGTGGGACAATTATAATCATGTTCAACCACTGTTAGCACAATGAGAAAATGTTTGGAATGGTTAGCAGATACTTGGTTAGTATGGTGGATAGTCAAATGCCTTGCACTCTACGACACGGGATATAAATATCAAAGTGCCTTCTGAGCTTTACTGACATCCTCCGTCTCCTCTACACCTCCAGCTATTGAAATCTCAACACCTTGACATTATCCCCACTTCTTCCCACCACACCACCTATCATGGGTTTATCCCTACAGGGTTCATGACTCCCCCTATTCTCTCCACCCTCTTTGGTCTACCCTCTGACCCTTCTTGCCCCCATTTTCCATCTTGGGGTGCTTAGTTTTATCATCTCGCGATCTTCTTTCCTCAGCCTGCCCTTGTTTTACCTTGTTCAGCATTTGTACGGTCGGTAACACTTCCTTCAACGCCCAAGTTACAGATGGCTGGGAGCACGGTTTGAAGTAGGGGAACTACTTCAACAGGCCAAGGTCGCTCTCCCCATATACCATATAAGGAACCAGCGGGTGACTGCCTAGTCAGACCTGAACACTGTTACCCATGGTTTCCACAGCAGAGAAGTTGATTTACCTTTCCTCTCCTCTCTCCACATGGTAAGATCAGCTAGCACCCTACTGCCCTCTTGCTCATACCCTACTGTTGCACTACCCACTGCTAGCACCTTATTGCCACATCTTGGACCTCACCACCCTATCTGCCTACGACTACCACCTTCTACCTCAGTAATACTCTGTCTTGGTATAGCACTGCCTCTTTGAATGTAGTTAATGCCTTGGCCTGATGTGATCTCTGCCACAACCCAAATGTTTTTGGTTACAGCTTGCACTACTCTTTGTGGCAGGTTTTGCTTTTTGGCCTGTGGCTTTCTATACTTTCTGTCAGGCCCAGTAGGCCTTTGCTAAATATTCCTAGTATTATTGGGGGCTGCTGAAGGGTTTCTTTGCTCCTGTACATTCTTATGTTTGCTTTCTTCATGTTTGGCTTCCCTATGCTTTCCTCTCTATTGACATGTATTAATGGCTTGTGTGCGGTTCGCCCCATACAACAGGGTCCTAGGGGTACAGCGAGTTTTTTCAGGTTTGATAGTTTTCCTACGAGAAGAGGGTATATGTTTGTCCTATGAAGAGGTGAACAAGGTGGGTGTTTGGAATTAAAGTTTTGTTTATGCCAAAGCTAGCGCTACATGCAAGTTCCGGTACCCTAATAGTGAATATATAAGTTAAACAAAGACAAAAAAAAACAAATCCCAAGCTTTAGTGAAATTATTAGGCTACGGAGAAGAGACCTTATCAATATAATCAGTTATTAGTAGTAAAATCATTTAAACTATTTTATGCACGCCTATATCGAGCGTTCCTAGACACATCTTGTGCTACGATAAAGTCCTTGGTCTTACCCATCTCACTTGCTTTTAGAGATCTTGTACCATGTAACTGTATATCAATAGTCTTCTTGTTCCCAATGGCTCAATAAAGGTACACACTGTATACAAGTTATATCTTCGAACCCTACCAATCTTAAGACCTAGCTTCACCCTGCGAAGTAGCTTTTTTCAGACCGGTTATAAGCGCACTATTCGTTTATAACAACTCTCCCATATTCAAACAACAAAGAAGTTGTCAGATACCTTCCAACCTACCATCAATTACTTTCCTTGAACGATGGAGACATGAACCTTCCTGACTCGCAAGGCCCTTTTGTGTTTCAAGTCCTGATCAATTCCAGCTCATCTACTCGCATTTTGGAATACCAACTAGAGATTGGGAACTCTAGGGATCCGAACTAGCCTGCTCAGAAATCTGGTTTTCTGAATAGTTCCCTTCTCCCAAGGGAGAAGAAATTGCTGCTGCTTGGTTAGGCTGATGACAATAGACCTCTCTAGCAAAACCGACAGAAGAAGGTTCTACCTGGCAGACACCATGGCACAACAAAGGATTACCAAGGAGCCTATGAATACTGAAGAACCTGAGACAGTGCCAATAATTGGTCACTAGCCTCAGCAGCCGATACACTTGTTTACTCCCTAGGAGAAATTAATAGACCTGGTTCACCTTTCATAGACCTGATACAGGAGAGGCGGTACTCGAGGAGAGTTCAAAAATCAAAAGGCAGTGAGCCCTCAAGACAGCTCACTTCCAATCTTGAACTCAATAGGTTGGCTGCCGACATTGGCACCATAATAGTACAATTTGGCTGGATGTTGGCTGTGACCTGAGATGCCCAGCATCTCGCCTTTTTTGAACTCCCAGAGGCTAATCAGTCCCACGCAACCTACCTCGAGGCACAGGCCCAAAGACTGGAAAGAGGAGAACAGATTGTGGCAGAAGAACTTGATACGTTGAGAAGTGCTTTAGAGCACGCAACTATACAATCAACCAGTATGCCGGCTGAGGTGATTGAAACAGCAGGACACAAATTACAACCCCAGACAGAGCAACAATACTGCCAAGCATAAATTAGCAACTGGTTACAAGCCCAGGATGAAGAACTTAGAGACCCAGTTGTAGCTTTGGGGGAATTGCTGCAAGAAGCAGACAGGTATTTTGTTGCGCAGCAAGGAACAAACAAGGGTGAAGCAGAAGTGCTGTTAAGAGAAATCAAGGATTTGAGAAATAAGACTTGAGATACTATATGGAGGCAATCTGTGGCATCAACAGTACTTGTGACAAAGGAAGGAGAAGAATACACACACAGAATGAGAGGAGCCCTTCAACCAAGAGTTGAAGAGCCAGGAGCAGTGATGGTCGGAAAACTACCAGACCAGATACTAGCAAGAGGAAATTGTCGTAGAATACTACCACTATTTGGAGGAAATGGTGGCGACCCAGATCCAAGCATTCAAGACTCGGATGGCTAGAATCGATAAAGTAACAGCCAGAAAAAGGCAAGCTAAAAGCCTAACCCACCAGCTGAGGCCCACCAACTCGAGAGGTTGGTAAAGATTGTGAGCGTGGCACCCAGGGGATCTAAACGGACACCACCAGACCCTCCATTCATCAATAAACATCTGAATTACTAAGAGTAAATGTATAACTCCTCGCTTGCGAAAATGACTTGGCAAGCAATCCTAGACACTGGATGGAAGAAAAGGATAGGATAATCTACACGCTGGGCAGAATGGAAGAAAAAGTGATAGCCCTCAACGCATTGTTGTATAGTAAGCAGATGAATGGAGAACTCGGTTTTCAAAAAAGAAGGCTACGAATATGAGCATGTATTCAAAGAACAAGTCACTCCATTAGTAAAAGATTTATTCATCTTCCTTTGTATCGGACATAGAGGAAGTAGAAGACGCACAGGACACACAGGACTCAGAGGATGCATAGGACACACAGGATGCACAGGACGCACAAAACGCAGACAATGCACAGGACACGCAGGAGGCACAGGACGCCAACTCCCATTCTCGATACGATGTCAATCTGATGCCACATTGGGAAGATTCTCTCAACATCCTGTTATGTTCTGATAATGTCATGAAACGCACCCTATGTCTTGTGCGTTCTTACACCTCCCAATGCTAGCCTATCATCTCCTGTTGCCTTCCAATGCTCTGGTATCATGTCCTGATGTCTTCCAACACTCTGGTATCATGTTCTGACACCTTCCAAGACTAGGTAATCATGACCTAACGCCATCCTAGTGGCAGTGGTATTTCCCTTCCCCATCCCAATACCTATATCCTGCCTCTCTTCATGCTAACCTCCACACTATTTAGCTGATTCTTCCAGACATCAGTTACTTCTTGTCGCGGCTTCCAAACTCACGATACTCCTACCCTCTATCCAGACCCACTGATCACATAGCCACGATTCTGGACCTCTTCCTCAGTCTCTCATATTTAAGATTCAAGTATTTTTGCCTAAAGTTATCCTCATATTGCTCATAATTTATTGCCGTCATCCCCACACCCAATACTACTGTATCTACTACTCTGTTACTATAGCATATGACAGTTATTCCCCACGTGTCTGCGCGTCCCATCATGAGAAATAGATTTAGATCTACTTACACGTAGCACCTCGCCTTAAGCACCCTGTGTGGTATTCGTACCATCCTGCTAGCCACGGGCTTTGTCCAGCTCCCCATGTGCCCCCTGCCCTGCTTCTCTGCATCAGTAAATTGTATTTCCGATCTGGCCTCAACAGCTAGATAATGATTTCCATCTGTGCCTCGTGGGATTCCAGGCCCATGATTCTCCTCTTCCTCTCTCCCTCATTTGTCTCTGGTGGACCCCTACTTGCTACACATCCACCCTGGTTGCTCTTGCCTGTAGCCCCGGACCCTTTCGTTGCACCCAGACTCTCCCTTGCTCAGACCTTGATCCTCTTGCCCACACCTGTGCAGACCCTTAGCCACCAACTCTGCACTAATGTAGAACTTTGACTACCATGTCCATGCTTGGGTGGGCCTTTACTCTTCTGTTACCTGCTTGCATCGATCTTCTCCCTCCCGACCCCTGCCCGTGCTTGAGGGAACCTTTAGCCTTCTGCTCCATGCTTGGGCAGGCCTTTACCTTTCTGATCTATGCTGGAATGGGTCACCCTGCAGGTCCACCTTCACATGGGCATGTACTCTTCCAGTCCGTACTTCTGTGCACCTCAATTTCTCACCTCTGTGCTTGCATGCATCTGACGCTCCTGGTCTACCACTTTGTCACCCCTGAATTCCCCTGATCCACGTTTTTGTGGCTCATGAATACCCTTGGTCCAGCCCAATTCCATCTGAGTTCCACCTTAGTCTACTCTTGGGTGGCCTCTCAACCCCACAGGTCCTCGTTACTGTAAACCTTGGTAACCTCGTTTGTTACTTGTTTCAATCATAAACCTCCTGTGTCATCCCTGCTTGGATCTCAACCCTCTGATGGATCTACAACCTGCCCCAGCAGCCCTTCAGGTGCTCTAGCCATTATACTCTTGTTCCTGTGTAACGCGGGACTCTGTAGGATGATGGATCCTAAGATTGCGACCGCACCGAAGACTCAAAGTAGAAGTAAAGATCAAATAAAGATAAAGATAATTCAAAGTAGAATCAAGGGGTAAAACTTGATATCATTAAGCCTGAAAGCTTCACTCAATAAGTTCTCTCGAGGATCGTTGGTTATCAGAATAGCATGTCTCTCGCTTTAGTTAAGTAGAATAATGTAAAGCCAGAGGACACCCGTCAACCATTCTGACCTGTCGCGAGCACCCTGCTCAGCTCAGGGTTGTCGAACTCACCTGCGTAAAGTGCTAACACTCGGAGGCAGTCAGACCGCTCGGATATTAACTATCTCCACAAATAGGAAGTGCTTCCGGTGATGTCTCTCCAATTACATCTGCATGAGCGAAAACTCTTTCCTATTGGTAGCATGTCAGATGCCGACCGACATGCTCACCGTAGAGACCATATCCATTGGGACTCACTGGCCCAGCGGTGGTTTCGTCTATACAAGCTACGCAGTCTATCGGCAAATCTACTTGCCTATACTAAGCTTCTAAACCTGACTGGATGCTCCCATGATAAGAAATCCCCTGCTGCCTGACTCCATGGGCGCTACCCACCGTCAACCATGCGGGACCCCTTTAATCACGACAAGACTCACACCTCTAGAGTCCACTAGTAATAACCCATGGTAATGCTACAATTCACGGGGTAGCCGGGGACTGGCTTTGGGGTTGTTGTCCTGGAAGCCTTGCAGCCTCCCTGGTGAGCCCCAAGCCCTCTACCGTTAACCATACAACTACCCGGAGGTCAAAGTATGCCCGTATGTGGTTCCCAGGTGTTATTCAGGTGGCGCCCCAGGAGGCGGTCACCCTCACACCCCTTATATATCCTGCGAACAGCTTCTGGTCGGTTGCACGGCTACAACTCATACGGTGTTGTGGGAGCGTTCATATCGATCTCACTTCACTAGGAAGCACACAACTACACAGCTGTACAGTGCCGTCGTGCCGTACCAACGCTGAGGCTGCAGGGGGGTGTTAGGAACATCCCCTGAAAGTTACAGGAGGTTCGGACCACTCCTGCTCCGTCAGTAGTCCGTTTCGTACCATACGAAGCGGCTCTATGAACATCTAAGAGCCCCACTATAGTGGGATAACTTTCCCCTAAGTCCGCAGATGACTCTGTCGGTGAAGGTAGGGTAACTGGGGTAACCTCTTGCTCTCCCTGCTAATCTAGTTTGCTGAATTACCTGATCTACATGCTGATTCTGCTCCGGGACTTGAATTTGAAGGCTAATTGCAGGCTCTAGGTTATATCTAGATCTGCTGCTGGTGCTAAAGGCCTGCTGGGATATCTCCAGACCTCTTCCCTGAAGTCTCGCAGCTCTGTTGGAGAGCAATCCATCCTTCCAAGTCTGCATACCGAGAACCCTGGTTGTATTATGATCATATATTCTACTTAAAGTAAGGTGCACTAATGTCTGGACCATGTAAACACTCAGGGTACGTCTATCCTTGTACCAGAGCATTGACTCGGATGACTCCTCCTATTGTACTCGATTGGAAGTGCGGTATGCTTCTTTGACGTTTTCTATATGCAGGAGTTCTGATATATCAGTTGAGAAGTTGTCTGGTGATCCCATTCGAGGGATGCTATTTGTGGCATTGCTCAGCATGTGCATTTTTGGAAACTAGAAATGATAGATCGCAGTCTCCAGTTTGTCCTTCTCTGCCTCCATCTGTTGCCTTGACCATTCCTCTTTGTTACCCTTGGCCTCCATCGCAGCCCACCTTCTCTCGAAGTTTTTGGTTCAAGTTTTGGTGCTCCTCTATGGACGAAACACAGACTTGCTCCTGTAGGTTATTGCTAGTCTGTTATCAAGCAAACATTGTGTATAATCAGAGTGACTGCACTGTCCAAGAACCAGGATAAATTCAATGATGGATCTGACAGATGCTAGGACCTGTGGACCCCCTAATTCCATAGATTGGACCCCATTGATCCATATTAGGCCTAGCACAGCTAGTAAGAATAGCATCATACACCTAATCTCTTTCCCCTGCCATGAAATGACCTCTTCATAGCTCTGCGTAAACTGTTGAAAGCAAGGGTATAGCCGAATCAACTTAAAATGGTTATTAAACCGGCCTAGCATCTTCCCTGCCACAGATATCCCACCAACCATTCCATCATGGTTTTAAGAATTCCTAGATGCAGGAGCTGAAGAGTGCCAGGTTACCAGAGCTTGTACACATTGCATAAAGGAACCCTGTAAAAAGGATTTTCCTTCAACTACAGACCAATGGAGGCTAAGTACTCTACATCTTGGATGTTACCTCGTTTCAAGGCTTGCTGATAGGCCTTTGGATGGCGGTCCCTAAACCCTGCAGCTCTACTACTGCTCGGCTCGTGCCCCATCTCAGTCTGCTAAATCTCGCAAATTGGGCAAAACTCGTTGATTATGCTTACCAGAATGACATGTTCTAGGTAGTTAGCAATCTAGGCTGGTAGGATCAGATCTTCTCAGTGGAGCTGGCCATCAGTGCAATCCCACTTATACCCTGAGCCAGCTATATCCAGCTCTGCAATCAGCTTAGAAATATGCTCAATCGCTCAATGCCAAGACCTATGAATTTTGCCATCCTTTGGGTTCATTTGAGGAACTGCTAAGAGAGCAACGAGTATACATGCACGTTCAGAGCCCTACTGTTGTAAATCTTTACTGATATTACTGATTCACATATAAGCTGGCCAAGCATCCTTGTCTCCGCAGAAATGTGTAAGGTGAGCTTTGTCAGAAGCAACAAGCAGGGGGACCACAGTCCTACCTCTGAGCACTAAGTCTTGGGTCTCCCACCCCGAGTCAGCAGTATGAATCTCATAATATACTCTTTGGCCGGTAATATTGTAGAGGCGCTCAGGACTGTTAGGTGATAACTTCAGTGTGTGGAATTCTGACAGCTGGGTACTAGATCATTTCTATATTAGAGAACTTGTTAAGAAGATACAAGTAATGTAGGCTAGATATAAAGAAATACTTCTTCATAAATAGTCAAAGTAGTGGTAACGATATTTGTAGAAAACTTATTATATTGATAAAATCTCTTCTCCCTGCTTGATGAGTCTAATAGCAGCGAAGATGGTGGGATATTTATATTTTGTGTCTGAGCACTCGCCGTATACAAGCTGACTCTATACTACCTAGGTACCTCGCTAACAATTCGCCGAAACTCACATGGGTGCAAACACACGTCAACCCTGAAAACTCTCTTCCACACTTTTCTCACTCCCATGGTCAACTTATCGATCTGTGCTTTTTTTCTTCCTAAGAATGTTAAGACTACATCTGGTATCAGCTTATTCATTTACCCGTTGACTATAGTGTTTACAAATTATGTTGCCCCCGTGCCTCTCGTGGGTAGTCTAACTTGCTAGACAGAAGAGGGCCCGTCTTCATTCGTTGCTTTTGTATAGAATTTAGCATACGACCGCATGTCGTATACTCGTTCACCTGCATTATATGACTTGTCCGTGGGATTGCACCTATGGCTTTTTTCCCTCCAACTCCATCCTGCTCCAAGGTGTCCTTGGTGGATTCTCTTGATCCACTTACTAGGCATAGTTACCTCCTTCATACTCTACGGATCTTTGAAGCTAAGAGGGGTCTAACTTGGGTGAAAACATCCTGTTACCTTTGCCCCACTCTTACAACTCTGTTTCTTCGAGTGTCTATTGGTTTATGCACCTCCATCTAGTTCCCCTGCTTCCACTTGCATATGATACCTGGAGGTCTCCCCTCATAATCCCTGGAAACTGGATTCGGTTGGATGGAGGGCCACGACATATACAGTGTTATAAGATGTATTCCAATGATAGTGGCCTTTGCTGTTCGGAGGCAACTACCCAGCTATCAGGTAATGACCCACTGTTCCAATGCCGTGGCAGGAGGGGGGTGGTATCTTTTTTCTTCAAAGTCCGTACGCCCGAAGGTCGGGTAACCATTCCTCCTACATTCTTACAGAGAGTCTGTCCTTCTAACAGTCTGGAAATCATTGCCCAGCATTGGAAAAGCTCAGGCCATAATAGGCTAGTGTCGGAAGGCGTTCAGATATGATACCTGAGTCTCGAAAGATGTCATGACATGAGAGTCTAGCGTCACAAGGTGTCAGGAAGTAGAGGACGCAGGGTGCATTGCAGGATGTTGTTAGAATACAATTGGACATTGGTTGAATCTTCCGCACGAGGCGTCGGATCAATGTCACATTCAGAATGAGTGTTTATGTCCTGAGCATTATGTGCCTCCTGTATATCTGACACATGGGTAGAGCTACCAATCTTTTGCTAATCTTGCAAGAATGGGTTTACACTCCTCATACGGTCACAATATAGTGGGAACTGGGGATGGCGGTTTAGGGGGGAACAAGTGAGATCGGAGGGCATTGTTTACTTCCTCTGGGAAGCTACCTATCTCTCTGGTCCTTTTTTATTACTTTTTTTCTTCTTTTTCTTCCTTTTTTTATATCATGTATATTTATTGTTAAGGTACAAAAACTAGCATGTAGTGCTAGCTATGGCCTAAACAAAACCTCAATCTCAAACAACAATAAACAAAGGAAACCTTATAAAATCATCTCCAATTCCTGTCAAGTACTCAACATATCACCATCTCACAGCTCAATAAAGAAAACGATAATCATAGCAAATCACAACAAATACTTACTTGTAAAGGAAAAAACCCATCAAAACCTTCTCACAAAGGAAAAACCTAAATAGGGTGAGGGGGGGAAGAGGAAAATAAACCCAATGGGCCCAATGGCAGAGAAAATGGGAAGACAATAGTGGCCCGGAAGGCAGAGAGGCAGAGAACATTCCGAGGGGGTAGTTTATGGGTGTAGCGTGGATAAGGTAGCCAGGCAAATTAGAATATCCTGATCGAACAAGAGGGGTAAGTCAGAGCCCGTATGGGGGAGACCTTGGAAGAGGTGTTCCCTCTGGTATGCCGTAAGGGTGAATGAAAGGATAACATTGCTGAAAGTCTTGTCCTGATCACTGTAGCGCCTATCTCTCATGTCTTTTTTTTTTTGGTTTTTTTTTGATATCATGCGTTATTTGTTTTAGGTACAAAAAGCCGTATGCAGCGCGAGCTATGAAGAGAAAAAACCCTATAAGTCACAACAACTGCCCGCTGCACCTCTTCATGGGAAAGATCAAGCACCCCGAGACCATAGGAAAAGCCCCCCTTGCCTAGCACCTAAGATAATATACCCCAGACACGTTAGGAAACAATTCATCGAAACTTACAGGTAGAGAGACCTAAACCCTTCTACAGGCTCCCCAGAACAAAAGAAAGTTTCGGTAAGGCCTCGAAACGCGGGCCTGAGGGAGAAGATAGAGATCGCACATAAAGGAAAACCACCGAAACGGGAGACCAACACCGAACCAAAAAGCAATGGCCAAGCCGGTAATTACATCAGTCGCCCGCAGGCATTGGCGGCAGCCACGGAGGCAGTGTAATACCACGACTGGGCGTTACCAAGGAGGAGTGCGATGATCGGGGAGGATAGAGTGGCGAGCGGAGCCACCGGGCAGTGGGGGTGCCCGCCAGTGATGGGCAGTAGGGTCCCAGCCGGTGATGAGCAGTAGGATGCCAGCCAGGGAGAGGATTGGAGTAGTATGGTACAAGGGGACAGAACCGGAAGGTGGAGGGAGCAAGGATCACGAACAGGCTAGCCACAGCCGACAAATCGGCCATCGCAAGGGATTTTAGGACGACGACGAAACCAAGCGAGACCGTGATGTTACTAACCGAGGCTTTTCCCATCAGAGGTACAAGCCCAGCAAGCTGAGGCCTACTTCGACCGAGAGTCCCACAGCGTAACGCTGACCGTGAGTGAAGCGAGAAGCTTTCCGACGGTGCAAAATGCTAAGCGAGGTGCAAAGCAAGTGCAGGGTAAGGGGGAAAACCAAACTTCATGAGCGAGTCAACGATGAACGAGAACGAGAACCCAAGCGAGTGGAGGCCGAAGGGCCTCAGAGGAGGAGGGAGGATGGCTTAACGTCAACTCCTAGGCAGTAGCCATCGTGGGAGAAAAGAGGTGGGTGGGGGAAAGTGACGATGATTTCCCGTGGTGTTGAGATTTCAATCGCCGGAGGTGGAGGACAGATGATTTGTGGCCTATCTCTCAGGTCCAAGGACCTGGCCTAAGGCGGGCTAAACGTACTCGAGGTGCAAATGGCGGTTGTGTGACAACGAAGGGCACAACACCAGAGGCCTAAGGCCGGGTAACATAGGGTATCTGGCTCTGGTGCCTACAGCGTAGTTGCAAAAGGTAATATGAAAAAACTAATTGTACCGAGAGGTAGCTCTAAATAAGAATATAATGACTATTTAGGTACTGGGAAAAGCGAAACTTTTGTACTATTTGAGATTTTATGTTTTGTGGAATTTGAAGTTGTTCAATACGCCCACAAATCAGATTAGCTGACTGATGCAACTTGAAGCCACCTGGTCTAAGTTAAAAAATAAACAAGTATAGTATTTGTATCTTTTTTACTAATGAACACGAAAACTGGATAATAGAAATATTATCTTCTAGTAGTTAAGAAGGAAATATCATTACTGAGATCGAGAAGACATACTGCGATGCTTACTGAAAAGTTGAACAATAGTAGAAAGTATGAATTATACAACGATGTGATGTTTACTAAAAAATGAAAGATAGTAGAAAGTATGAACGATGACAGATAAAAATAATAGAGGGTAGTTACAAATCTGAGAAATGTGCGACGGAGCAAATGAAAAGAGAGGTTTAGTTCAGGAACTAAAAACCAAGATCAAGGTCATTGACAGTAGTGTCCCCGGCGTCGTCGAGAAGATCTGGTCCAGTCTGCGCAGTGATGGTGGAAGGTTTTTCAGCAAGAACAGTGGCCCTGCGAGTCTTTTTTAACTCTCGCGTAGTCTTTGTTGATATCTGGTGGGGGCAGAGTATAGTTAGACTTCGCTTGCGACCCAGTAATTGATGTGGGGTAGACGGCCGAAGGGTTTGTAGGGGACGAGCTGGATGAGTTGAAATAGGATTTCTCTCTTGTGTGAGTGAAGAGAAACCTTCATCTGCACAGTGAGATTCTGAAGAACTTGCTTCAGATTCATTTTCAATCTTTAAAGCCTCTTGTCGATCGTTCCGATGCCGAAGGATTGGTTTTTCAGTTTGTTGAGGTGGGGGTGAAGATCCAGGTTCATCATTATCAGCATTTGTATCGACATCTTCCTCCGACTCATCCCCAATATTTCTAATGCATACTGTATAACCTATACGTATCGACTGATTCGATCTTCGTGCCTTTATTCCGCTGGGGTGTGCGAGGATTGTGGCTGCCTTGGGATTGTCCACGAGCTTCAACAGGTCCGCAATGGTACCTCCACCAACAAGATCATTTGCATTAGGAAGTGAATTGCCACCCTCCCAATATCCAACGCAGATTTGTTTTAAAGGATCAATTTCTTGTGTCTGAATTTGAGGAAATGACCTCCACGCAGGGTGGTCGCGGACCTGAGTGTGAAGATATTCCTGCCAATTCTCCATGCGATATGACTTACAAAGCTGGATAACTTTTGGTGAGCCATGAAGAATGGCCCGACTCCTTCCCTTCCGGAAAAAGAATAGTGAAAGGGATTTATTAATAGGCTTTGGGGTGGAGGAGATAAGAGATGAGAGTGTATTATATCGTGTTTGGGTAAGAGACTCTTATTGCTCGTGTGAATGGTCAACCCACTGGCGCTGTTGGTGAACCTCATCGCTGATGGCTGGGGATCGTACAGGTTGTGTTAAACTCGATTGGATGAATGTTGATGCCGTGGATCTTCTCAGATTGTTTGCTATAGTCCTTGATTAGAAAACATCTCATATATATATTGAAAGAAACCTCATACCTGAGCTCTGTAATAAGGACTGCTCATCAGAGTCACCTAAATGAACAGCAATTGGATGCTTGCAGCTGATACACATCTCTGAATTCCCTCTCATAGGCAGTATAGCATTGCAAAAACAATTATCAACTTGACATAAAGACATAATAAAATGAGAAGGATAGGATTTGAAGTATAAAAGTAAAATAAGGGAATAATATAAATAAAATAAGGGCCGTAGATTATAAAGAAAGGTTTGGTCCAAAATACTAAAGTTTAATAGAAATAGGGGGAGCAGAGAAGATAATACTTATAGAGAAATTTAAAGATTAAGAAAATAACCATCATTTGTATCATCATAATCCTCCTCGCTAACACTATCCCAAATATAAGTATCTTCTAAATGCGTAATATTAGATGAACTCTGATTTATCGTAACTTGATCTCTATCGGCCGTCCGCCGACTTAATCTTTCTTCTATCTTTTCCTTTTCTTTTCCCTTATTAGTATGCACATCACAGGAATCATTTTCCTGTGAATCTTTGCCGTCAGTCTCAGCAATAATTAGAGTGTGGTCAATGGTCCGATGGCTTTCTATCTCATGATTACTACGTGACAGGATCCATTCCTCTGCCCCGCTACATGTATTGAACAAAGTAATCTGACCACCTTGATCAATATAGTCAGCTGCCTTTTGACGTAAATATGCATATGCACTTTTATGTCGAATATCACTATAGACAAACTCTGTTGGAAATCCACCTGCAGCAAGAAGTTGTGCATATAGGCTAAGTGTTGCTGTTGGTAAGTATTCATCGAAATCAAAGTCTGTTACCTCTGACTCTAGTTCCGAGAGAACACCAACATCGGCAGGCTCCATATAGTTCTTTATACCATCAGGATAATGATATAACAGGAAGCGCTGACCGGTTGGCACATAGTGCTCGCTCTTTCGCTGGCGTCGGATACTATGGCTATTGTGTATAGCCACACACTGATGGATATGTGACCGAATAATATCTATATAAATGTATTGAAGACAGGATTTGTCAATATTACCACCATCAAATAACCCTTCTCCCTCTAACACCGTAAAAAATACTTTTCATTCTTGTGTTTGACCCTCTGTCAATAAATTCCACCAGGCCTCAATCCGCTGATTTTTTCTTGTTTTACCATATGAGTATGCTTTATAAAAAGGTAAATCGTGTTTATTTGCTTGGCGTAAGGTAAGGTGTGATTGAGCAACCAGGACAGTCTCAGTTCCTAAATTAATAAAGTTATAATATAAGTATACAGTTAAGAAGTCTGTTGAGTTGAGAATATGGTGTAATATATAGTTACCTTTATCTGAGCGAATAGGTTTTGGAATATGAAGTGTATGGCGGACAAGGCGAAGATATTGCTTATTAACTGAGATGGCTGTCCGATTTGAAATTCCAATATAGCACCAAACTATATATCGAGAATATGCATCAATGGCGCCATAAATCTCAAATCCTAACCGTGAGAGTTTATCATGACCATCAATTGAGATCACTCTATTGGGTCCCTTGACAAAATATTCCTTTCGCTGTCGTGATGTAGCAAAAGCCTTTCCTCGCCTTGCAACGCCCTCTGGATCAACTTTCTGCAAAGCATCACGCACTTGTTTTCTTTTTATATTATAATATATTTCATATTAATATATATTTCAGCTATATTGAGGTATTATATTCAGGGAAACTTACTGGGAAATGAAAACACGACTTAGGCGAATATTGGCGAGAGTATATTCTCTACCATATCTAATTGACTGTCCAGAAATCATATGTTCCCGAACCAAATTCTCTGCTCTGACTGCCACCTCAAACCTTGCCTCCTCTGTACTTGCTGTGCCAATGAGAAGTCGAAGAGTAGGGTGAAGTCTGAGATTGCGCAATTGAATAGCTGAAAGATTCCGTCCATGAACTGAAAGGCAACGAAACATATTGGCTGTTGTCATATTTTGCGTCCATAGCTCTCGCACTTTTTCAACAAGCTCTATATCCTTATGTAGTGATACTTGCCGCTTGGTAAATTCCCATTGAGAGAATCTGTCTCTATATGCCCGAAGCCTATCAACTGTTAGCTTATTCTATATTTTATTTGTAGCAAAATTGCTTGTTTACCTTGGTGTGAATCCATGCCTTTCCTTCATAATATCCATAACCTGTTTTAATGGAAGTCCTTCTATCAGGTAAAGTTCAACCAAATGGTCTCGAACAGCGTCGCAGTCATAGGGCGGTGGTATTGTAAAAATGAAATAATAAGATAGTTTGATAGTTAACTTTGCTTCTCCATTCTGTCCTCTTCCACTCTCTTAAATAAATAACAAAAACCAACACCCTTGCTACAAGTTATTCTTAGACTTCTTTCTGACAACAGGGCGCCCTACCTTTCCAGTTCTAACTGAAAGCATTCTAGAAAATTTACTTACCTCCTGTTGTCTATCCCTACCCTCCTTTACAGTATCATTAAAGCTTACAGGCCCAATATGAGCTCTTTCTTTATCCGGATCTCAAAACTTATTACCTTTTATCCCTTCCTCAGTTGTCATAATTCTAGCCTTGGCCCCCTCCGGCTGTCTGAAGATTATAGTATATGCATATCTTCTCCTGCTCTTTTGCTTGTCCTTTCTCTTCCTTTTCTGCCCAGCCTCACTTCCACTTCCACTCCCTACCTCAGATTCTGTTACAATAAACTCATCCAACTCTTCTAACTCCATCTGAACTGCCTTGCTTCCAGCCATTACTAGTGTCTTAAACTCCAGAATATATACTGGTACCTGTTTTTTTCTAATTCTGCCAGTATCTGTCACTTGATCCTCCTCTTATTCTTCCGGCAGAAGTTTACAAACTCTTCTGTCCAACTTCTTCTTCTCCTATAGCTTCTGATATGGAGGGAATGGAATCAAGGTTTGCTGTTTTCTGTAGACCTTGGTGACTTGACTATGATAGTAGCGGGTTGTTGATTTGGCAAACTGAATTGCTCTCAAAGGTGTTTTGTTGCCGGGTATTCTCTTTGGATATTCCGGGTGGTGTGCCTACTATAATATTAATATTATATCTTAAATCTTGATTGGAAAACTTATAATACCTGAGCAAAAAAGTCCTCAATAGCTTGGATGAGCTTCTCTCTAATTGGCTGGGACATGAATATGCAATTGGGTTTTTCCTCAGGATGAATTCAAGCCAGATGCAATATCTCAACGGCATGAGAGGTACCTATTCCTTTCCAGAGATAGTTGTTCTCAGGCTCTGTAATTTCAAAGTAAATTGCATTAGTTTTCTTGGGATGTCTGAGGGCCTGCTGATATTGGGGAAGTCTGAGATTGGCTTTGAATGCCTCAATATCCACAATTGGGCATGGTGCCAAGGTTGTATCATACAATGTGGAAGGGCCGGAGGGCATAGTGGAGGAGGATTGTGTAAAAGACAGTTGTATACAGGTTATCTGAATTAACCTGTTTTTGTCTAGAAAGGCAATGCACATATCAGGACCAACTACTGCCTGCTGGATCTTAACAAAATCTGTTGTGGAAGTTGTCCAGGAATTTTTGATATGTTCATATTCTGCCCGGGACATGGCAACTGTGTGTTCATGTAGTGCAAACTGCAGGCGCAACCACAATCCTTTACATAAATACTATTAGTATTTATTTCTCTTCTTAGTAGTTTACATACCTTCATAAATGAAAAGTCCCATAGCCTTTCTCCAAGTCTGTATCATCTCCTCTGGCAGCAGGTCCAACTCACAATTCTCCCTCAGATAAGGTTCCAAAAACTGTCTCCCAACAAGCTTCCCCTTTCCAATAAACTGATCATGCAACTCCAGTTTATATTTCCCTTTTGGAATTTGAGCCTTTAACATTGTGCCCATATCCCAATAGGTCAATCCCTCCGCATACTGAAAGTATGTATGAAGAAGTTAAGAAAGTTAAGATAAAATCTGAGGGGTTTAGGTTGAGTAATAATAAAAGAGATTGAGGTTAACTAATAGGAGAAGAGATTTAGATGATCTAGGAATAGGAGAAGCTGAGATGGTAGGTGGTAGGAGATGTTGGGGTTGATGAGTAGATGAGGGAAGACGTTGGGGTTGATGGGTAGTTAATGACAACCGGTCACTACTACAGATTTTACCCCACTGTTCTCACAAATTCTATTTTTGTTCATCTCTAAGAATTTCGCTTTCTTAGCTACTTATATACTCTTAATCTGCAATATTAGGGCTATCTGCCCCTATATTTATTTTTCTTATATTACGTTTTCCCATCTTATAAAATGTCCCCATTTGCACTTCTTAGCTTTATCGTTAACCTTTTATCGTTGCCTTTTTATCGTTGCCTCGCTTACCCCACTTTGCCATCACATAGTTACCCGGCCTTTGGAACCTTCGTTGCCACCCAATGGCCATTTGCACCTCAAGTACATTTAACCCGCCGTACTGGCCTATATAGGTATCTTCACAACCCTAACACTGGTGACTTATCACCTCATAGAACATAACATATATGAATCATAATGAGTCATAGCGGGAAATCCCTCCGATGCCTCTTACAAGTCATCTGCATAACATACTGTTAACCAATCAAAACTCATAAAACAAGACCTGTGCTTGAATGAATCACATGCATGAAAGCCATGACTCATAATATGAGTCATGTTTGAATGTCATTACTTCATATGACTCACAATCATGACTTATTAAAAGAATCAACCAATCATAATATAACTATGACTCGCTATTCCGTAGTCATGTGAGATACTATAACTCAAGTAACTTTATAGCCTGAAACCAATCCACCTAAGCAACCAACCACGAAATTCCAGAAAAAGACACAAGAACAACAGGCGAACGAACAACCGAAAGGGAAGAACAATAGCCAAAAACCCACACAAACGTGGAATGTTGCTAAAAGAAAGCTATTCGCCACCAGAATTACCGCAAAGCCACTTGCTGACCCAGCCGGAGAAGAGGCAAAAATATCTCTGGCCGTGGCGACCATCCTCACCGGATGCGAATGCAAGGCACCCACTAATCTGCAAGTCTTCTCCAATAAGACGAACGGTACGATCACGCTTACTGCACCCTCTGGCACCGACTCGGGGCAATACGCGAAGTATATAGACAAAATCACCGAAGCGCTCAACGCATCAATCGGCCCCGAAGAGCCTAAGTACCTTCCTTTTAAGAGGGCCCCAACGGACCTCGATGTGATCATCCATGGTGTCTCGCTAACGGCGATCCCCAACAATACAAAGGATTTGGAAGATGAAGTTAGGAAAGCCTTCCGAGTCACACACAGGTTCGAGATAGCTGGAGCCAAGTTCCTGAAACTCAATGACGAGGACAGGAAGGACAAGAAAGCTACTACTATAATAGTCAGAATCCCTGAAACCGAAATTGACAACGTCACTCCTTCGGTTCTCTTCATGGGTAAATTCAAAACGTCGGCGGTAATGTGGCAAGCGTCAGCCACTACACAATGCCATAAATGCTGGAAGTTCGGACATCCCATTGCGGGCTGCAAGGCCAAAGCGATATTTGCCCGGTATGCTCTAAGGCGCACACGCAAAAGGAGCATAAATGCCACCAGACCTCATGCAGAGGACACAGAAGGATTATTCCCAACTGCTACCTTATGACCCCCGCTAAATGCCCAGCCTGTGGAGAAGCACACTCTGCACTGGACCCTACCTGTCCTGAAAAGTTAAGAGTGAAAGAAGCTGCGAAAGAAAAGTATGACCTGCGAATAGCCGCCCTAGCCAAGAGCAACCATGCTGCGCAATCCCCCATCACGAGGCCGTTGGGCCAGTATGAGGGGAACTAACACTCAAAACATATTACCGAGAAGAAGGAGAATTAAGATAGCTCAACATAATTGCAGAGGGAGCAATAGTGTATTTATTTCGTTATTTCATATTATGAAGAGGGTTGATATTTCCTTTGTATGTGTTCAAGATCCGCCGTTGTATAATGGACAACCCTTAAGGGCTCTAGGATACGAATGTATTTCATCAACAACATACCAAAGTGCGAGTGTGCACTTATGTTTCTTTGAGAGTTTTACTTGATATTTCGTTTGTCGTGGTTCCTAGGGACCAAGATATTTTGTATTTGAGGATATTTCCTAAGGAGGGGTTTTTGCTGGGCAATAACTGATCGCTTGGAATAGTTAACACCTACAACGCACAGGCTGAGGGGGGCCACACAGTCACCACCGAAGACCAGTTTGTCGAAATGAACCAACCAACCCTGGTGGTTGGAGACCTGAATATACATACCGCGTACACCGATCCATTGAGGAGCCTCGAACCAGGGGAGAGAAGAAGGGGAGAGCACTACATGAGACTAGCGGTATTACGCGGATACAACATAATCAACACACCTGGAATATTCACGAGATTTCCAGATAACCCTGTAATACATCGACCCTCCGTCATCGACTACACTCTGGCGAACAACTCATTGCTGGCCACAATATAGCGATAGGAAGATGTGTACCAAAGATCAGGCTCGGACCACATTATCATTGTCACTGAACTAGACTCAGAAGGAGCTGGGCTCGCAAGGCCGGCACTGAACTGGGAAAAGATTGATTGAAAAGACAAGAAAGGGAAACCTAACCCCGTAATCAAGGCGGCCCTGCGGAGATACTTGAAAGAAGGTGACGAGTACAAAGAGATTTATGAGGCTGAGAATGCAGAAAAGGTTTTTGGAGACAACCTGCGAAGGTTGATCCAGATGGTCAAAAACTGGGCTCCGCAAAAAACCCCAACGAGATGGTCGAAGGCATGGTGGACGCCGGATATCACAGAACTGAGAAGAGTATACACCTCGGCCGCCCGGCAAGTAAGGCGTGACGCGAGCGGGGTGGAAGAAAGGAACGACGCAAAAAGAGCATACAAAAACGCAATAGATCGGGCGAAAAGGAAACACTGGAACAACTTCTTGGCCAACGCCAAAAAAAACGATGTGTGGACGGCTCACCAATTTACAAAGCAAAGACAACCGGTGAAGATCCCTGGCGGACATAACGATAGCCCTGACCAGACTTCACAAAAAATAATGGAACACTTCTTCCCACCTAGCCACGACCCGATACCCCTGAAAGTATTCCAAAGGAAACAGCTTGAAGAGGATAGTCAAGTAACGGCAGGGGAAGTCTCTGAGGCGTTGAAGAAATGCAGCAACCGATCAGCCCCGGGACCCGACCAGGTACCGTATGGGGTATGGAAGAACATACACAGGATTGAGGAGGGTAGAATACCAAAGTTGGTGGAGGACATGCTAGAATGGGGCATCCACCCGCCAATGCTAAAAGAATCGATCCGAATCATACTCCCAAAACCTGGCAAGAAGGACTATACTGATTGCGCGAGCCTCAGGGTTATTGCCCTCAAGCAAACCTTCTCGAAAATCACGGAACGGATCGTCAACCAAAGACTGATGACCATTGCCTACAAGACTGACATGTACTGCATCAACCAGACAGGGAGCCTACCACAGAGGTCAACAGTCGATGCAGCTTTGTCATTAAACCATTGGATGCGCAAGTCCCAGTTTGTGGGGAAGAAGGTCTCTTCAGTCTTCCTGGACGTCAAAGGGGGTTTCGATAATTTTAATCACAAAAAACTGATCGACCTACTAGGCGCCAATGAAAAGGTGCCCGAGTATCTGGCCGATTGGATATCCAACTTCATATACACAAGAGAAATCGCGCTGGCCTACCCCGGCAGCCCTAGAACCCAGAACGTGGTTAACAAGGGCATCCCTCAAGGGTCACCGCTACCACCCTTACTGTTCATAATATACGTCATGTCTCTGCACCCCGACGGTGAACAAACGGACATATTCACATCCTCATACGTAGACAATTTCCAAATAACGGTCGTGTCAATGAGGTGGTACTGAAACACACGAATACTGGAGGAACAGGTCCGGAGTATCAACTCTGCGGCTGCTAGTTTAGGCCTATCCTTCAGCATTGCGAAGACTGAAATGATGCACTGGAGAACCCGAAGGGAAAAGGGGAACCGATCGGAGTGCCCAATAATGTTTCAGTCCCATGTTGTCCAGCTGGCGGGAAAAGCGATAAAATGGCTTGGTTTCAGGCTCACGGACAACGGTGAGACTTCAACGCACTTTACGAAAAGACTGGCGCTGGCCCAGGTGGCTTTCCTTCCAATACAAAGATTGTCAATGCCTGGAAAAGGCCTGACTCCCTATGGGGCCAGGCGCATGGCGAAGGGCATAATCCTACCTATACTGCTATATGGGGCTGAGATATTTGACCCAATAGTAACAATGATCGACAAAATGCAAAAGTTCTGGAACAGAGTCCTTCGGTGGATCACCAACGCTTTCTATGCAACCAACATCACTGTTGTATCTGCCGAAGCGTGCCTGGCACCCATTAAGCTGTATATGAGACAGACTAGGGAAATGACGGCGGTCAGGATCACTACGGCGATCCCAAGCAACAACATAGCGACAGCCATGCTACTTGGAGGCTATCCTGTGGTCGATGATTACAGGTATCCAACGAATAGGAGACAAGCCTTTGACAACAATAAAGGAGGCATGCGCCCCAAGGTCTGGAACTCAACCTCCACGACATCAGCACAAGTCCGGCTTCCGATTGACGAAGTGTGAGCGATAGCGGCGTCTTTTTACCCCGCAAGACCCTTCCCGATGAAACCAAACAGGCTATCTATGGTAACGGAACAGGCAGCTAAATCCTGGTTCGCAGCTAAGAAAGCAGTCCGAAAGAGGATACAGAAGACATGGGTGGACTGGGAATACCCACCATACTACGAATACAGACCCCTGTATAGGGAATGCTGGTACTTCATGACTCTCCCAAAGTTCAAGGCCGGCAGAATACATCAAATGCGAGCGAACAAAAGCTACCTAAAAGCACAGCAAGATTGGTCGAACCAAGATCAGGACCCATGTTGTGATCGATGCGGACAGCATGACCAGACCTTTCAGCATATAATTACGACATGCCCGGCCCTGGAAGTTAAGAGGCGGGGAAAAGACCCTGAGATATTCAACATAGGTAGAGATTCTATGCTATGGAAAGGCGATAAACCAGGGAAGGCTCTGATGAAGGAGTTTTCCGTACATGTTATGAAAAATTTGATTAATTTTCCTATTAGGTTAGGAGTTTTTCCTTTTACGAGAGATAATGATTTGAGATCATAATTTGTTTTGGCCTGTAACGGGCAATGATGGATGAAGGTGATAAGGTTTTATTATATATTTGTTTTATGTAGGCGGTGATGAAGTTTTTTATGTTTTTGGGTTTTCTAGGCCATACTTTAGGGTGCTTGCCGGGATTTTCCCGTATTGTTACAAATAAATTCAAGGATTTAACAAAAAAAATAAAAAATAGCCTGAAACCAACATACCTTATGACTAATCAATATTAGCTATGTGAAATCTGCCTTGCACCTGTTTTTTCACAATTTGTAACAGCAATGTACAGGACAGAAAAAACATTTTCTCATTTATCCGGACATGGTACCCACAGCTCAGACTTAGGATTTATTTATCCTGATGCACTGGCCATACACGGAATACCCTTTTCCAATTAACACCATTCAACAAATCGTAAACTCTAAGCATTGTTTTAAGCTTCTCTCCGTCTTGGGTTATTGCTTGCACAATGAGTGGTGAAACCAAGCATTCGACCCTGAATCCAGTATCTGACTTGAACATCATTGATTATTCTGGCCATATTAGTCCCGTATCAGAACCCCTGATTATTTCCTTCAACCCAATCAGCACCTTCTCTATCTGCCAGCTCCACAAGATCCAATAAGCCACAATTGCTACACATCCATGTTCATATGATAAAGTTCATGTAGTGGCCGCCACAGAAATCTTTCCTGCTGCAGGTAGACCTGTTTGAACTTTGTCCACCACAGAATTTCCTAGCAGTTTGCAATACTGTATTAATGTTGTTGTGCTTGGAATTTCAACTCAAGGACAAATATTCCTAAGACACCATGGAAGGCAAGGTTGTTTGAGTAATTAATGGCGAGATTCATTGCTAGAAACACTTTTAGAAAGTATTTTTCAATATGATGCTAATTGAGTCCTGCTGATATGGCTAGATCGATACTCCTATGCCTATTTCCAGTTGTAGTCTCTGTTTGCAACTGTGTAAGATTTGTCATACCAGGTGGGCTTCCAGCCTGTGCATCATATCAGTTAATCTTTCTTAATATCAGTCAAGCAGAGGACCTGTTTTGCTCATGCATCAAGCAAGTCCCATTCCACTTGGGTGAGCTAGAATCTTTCTCCAGATAATGCACATTACTGGTGGCGTGCCAATAGCACTTCCTAAATGGTTGGCAAATTGTTGCAACTATTTCCACAGCTCTGCACCTTGCAGCTCAAAGTTCAATCTTATCTTTTTCCTTCCAGCATATTTTGCACTATATGCTATATACCCTAGTGTGCCTTGCCACCATCTCATCCAACTCTAATAATATTTCTTGGGATACGGATAAAAGTTTCCAAATATCTTCAAGGTGACTGTGTCGCTTGTTGACAAAGTTACAGCTAGCAAATAGAGCAGATTCTGTGCGTGATCTTGTTTTCCAGGGGGCACAGCATGTTTGTCTAATTTGGGCTTAAAACTGCGGTGTGGTACCGGGTTGACTGTTTTTGTAGTCTCTCATTGCTTTACAATCCTTTCTGCCCCAGATTGTTAGACTATACTTCATCTGGCAATTTGCCCGTAATTTTTCCCTTCCACATACTTTTCAATAACACTGATATGCTCACTTTCTATGACTTGCCGTCATTTTCCTGTGTTCTGATCAATCTGCATATTTGGTATGTTGGTCATGTTTGGGTAGGGGTTGGATGTTGAAGAATTTTGTGCATCTGTCCCATTACCACCGAGCGGGGTTGTACTAATATCATTAATTTGCTCAATCCTACTCCGGGGTAAATTAAATACTCGTACACAATATGTGACAACGGTCATTCCTGATCAACCACCGGCCCCATCCTTAACCTGCCTCACCATAATTCCTACTACGATCTGTTTCATAAGTAATTTCCCAATTCCTTTCTTTAACGGGGCTCTCTTGACATCGTGCTTCTATTATTTTTTCTATAAGGGGATTACGGTACTACTTACTTATGATGGATAGTTAATTATTGCTGGGGTATCTTGTTAAGGCATGGTTGTTGAGGCAAGGTCGTTGAGGCAAGTCCGTTCTCACATCCCGTCTACGAGTATTTAATTTGCGCCCGAGTCGGTACTACTCCATCATCCTTAACTATTATCGAGTATACTTTAGCATCTTCATTTAGAATCCTGACTGATCACCCCACTGATCTGATTGATCGGGTCTTGTTATGAACTTATTTAAAGAGTTTACCCACACACTAAATTCCAATTCTTTGGGCTAGAACTTATGCCGTTAGTTCGTACTTGAGCTCGCATACCTCGGGATTGTACTCGGGTACAAGGGTAAGTCGGGCGCGGTGCCACAAAAAGTCTTGGTTTATTGCCTGTTCTGGGTGTCGCCCGACTTTTTTCCTCATACAAAAAAATTGGTGCAAACCGCGTTTGTATGGGTAAAAACACTAGTTACCTTATATGGGTGTCACCCGACTTATGGTACCCCCCGAGTACTGCCGTTGAGGATACGTAAGCCCGGACGGGTGTTATCCTTGGCTATTATAGCTATAATAGATTATTGAATAACTGCCATCCCAACTACTCACTTAATCATATTGTCACCACTCCCATCCTTTCGGGTCTATGGTACAAGTATCTGGTAAATGCTGGGCAATAACTTTCAATATCTTTTATTCAACCATAAAGTATACAATCGACACCCGTCCAGGCCTTTCAACACCAAACGGCAGTACAATCCCGAGGTACGCCAGCCCAACCCGCCTATTCCACAGTATATCTAGAAAGTACCACCCGCCCGACATTTAGGAAACCCACCATAGAAACCCGGAATGCCCGGCCAGAACACTGCTATGACTCTGGATCTGCCACAAATTACCATGATGCACTAGGTTTACGATATGGTAGAGATCTTCTGTTTTTTGTTATATCATGAGTGTGAATACTCATAATCCCTATTGAATGAATATTTCATTCCTGACAGAAACAAAATGAATCATACTCGATCAGTGGCCATGATCGATAACTCAATCAGGGTCCCCTGCTCCATCAATCATTCGACCATTGGGTCCCCTCCATCAGATCATGATCGATCATGCCCCCCATTATATGATAGATCATTATGGTATCCATCACTAGTTCTGTCTCTAGTTGTGCCAGCGGATAGCCTTGTGCTCGCCACGACTGCGGCTGAGCGTGAATTTTCTATTCAGATAAACAGTTTGACTTGGCTATAATGGGATCGTCCAAACTCCAACATGTGGTGCCTGCCCTTGACAAAGCACCAGAAAGATTCACAGTGCTTTCACATTCCTCTTTGCTTGCATCTGCTTCTCCTCAACCGTGATCTTTTAAGTTCTATTTTGATTACAATACCAACCTCTGGGAGGCTATCACACACAGCTGTAAGTTGTCCCGATTTGTTAAAGTAAAATTCGTATTCTCTAATGACCACTAAGAAACTCTTCTTGCGTGGGGGGTCCATTATAGGAAACATTCGCATTCAATATTTGTTGAACTAGGCCGAAATTTCCTGGAATCTAGCCGTCCTCCAGAGGGCTGTCAGCAGGTTAGATCAATGTTCTCGGGGATACTAGTATGTAGCTTACGCTAATACATTTGTCCGGAGCTAGCTCACCGGGATCATCGGCTTTCGCTACCATATTTACCCATTAAATCCACCATCTGGGAACTGATTCGGATTCCCCCGATCGGGGACATCGAGCTCCTAGAAGGAAGTGTTATCCAGACTGAATATAGCCTTCGCGGGCTGAGCTTGCTAGAGCTTAGTGAATCATCACCTCGTTGACCTACTCTCCTAAGCCTACCGCAAAAACTGGCAAGAACCGTCAGGCGCTAGGTACGTCCAAATAAGATTTTTACCCTAGTTTTGTCTCGAAATCGCAATGAGACGCCATACGCTAACTCTTTGCAGCCGGGACTAAGCCTTTCAAGGCTCTTATTTTGACGCAATCGTAACTTTCACCTCAGCTGCTTCTTATTCCAACGTACTTAGCGCCTGACGGTTCTTGCCAGTTTTTGCGGTATTGTGGTTTAGACCGTGATTATAGTTGACATCCCCGATGATCGGTCAAGCGATAAAATATGGTTGGGGACTATTACATCACATTCTTCGATTCCTGGCGAGTTCAAGCCATCTGTCGAGGGTTACATGTCCGGCATTGAGGCAGTTGTGTCTCCGTGTAAGCAAAGAATACATAAGCACTGTGGTCTTTGCGATCCTCATCCGCACTGCAACCGCTCAAAATCCTGTATCTGAGTTGGGATCTTGGCCAGACGGAGCCGTCACACTTTTTGGCGGGCTCTACTGTGGAGTTCGCAGTATCAGCAATTACAACCACGATGCTCTACCACCTATTTGCCTTGCTCCAGTATGGCACATGATTCCAGGATTCAAAGAGAAGCTTCGAGGTTCGGGAAAGATGGGCAATTGGTTCAACATGCTTGTTCTCGGATGCAAAGAAAGATCAGGGCTCGACAGCCGCCAAGAATGGGATGCAGTTATCGTCCCCGTGCCGGACTTCGATCAAGATCCAGAAAATAATGAAAAAAAGCTGGTGTTCACGGGCTTGGACCAAGGAGAAGTAAAGGTAGTCATCACGGTAATAGCAGGAGATCCAGATATCGATGTGGAATTCAAAGCATTCGACCATGTCACCAAGGTCTTGTTTGACGGCTTGCCAGATAAGGATGCATCGAAACTGATGAGACGATGGCATGCAATGAAGCAGTACTTGATGAATCGACAGGCAGACATGGTCCCGTCCAATTCTACCGAAGAATTTGAAGAACTTAGAGAGTATTGGCTAAACGAGATGACTAGTCCCCCAGTCTCGCAGTCTCAGCTAGACAAGATGACTAGTTCCCAAGCCTCACAGTCTCAGCCACCGCCGGGATATTCTAGACTGTCCAAGAGAAGTATCAAGGTGTTCTTTCCAGAAGCCCCATGTCAACCCGGGGAGCTTGCACCAAATGCCGGAATCGATGAAACATCAACTACTCTTGCCGATCTAGCTATTATGCTTGCATATAATAAAGCTCTGATTCGGGAACAAGTAGCTTCCGGCAACGCTGCACAAGGCTCTCTCCACGCTGCACCACGCTCGGGCAACGCTGCACTAGCCAAAACATCGCCCGTAGTCAACCCTTTGCTCCCCTCTCTCTGGCTGTGGAAGGAAGATAAATTAGGTCCTACAAACAACTTGTGCATCACATTCCCCCCTGTGGAATCATTTCCAGTTACCGATATGGGGGGTGTTGAAGGAACTCGCATCAATCTCTCACTTGACCTGCACCCGCGAAATGGCTACCAAGAATGGGAGGTAGACGGTTTCAATATCTATGGCTCCGGGAATATTCCATGGATCATTGGAACATTTTGTGGCTGCATTATGTCCTTCTTCCTCTCCCTAGCTAGCAATTTAACCCCCACACTGAGCGCCGCAATTGCACTTTATTTTTCCATCCCCTACAGCTGCGACAATAACTATCGGGATATGGGCTGGCCTCCATCCTGGAACGGCCGGGTTCGATTACGCTGGGGTGATCCAGATCCCTGTCAAGGGTACGCCTGTGGAATCTTTAGCGGCACATTCAGGAAGCGGATGGGGAAAACAGGAACTTCCATTCATCGTGCGTCTCTCGTCCTGCTTGTCTGCGCTTTATCTTGGATATGGAAGCTGGAATTAAGGGCTGCACTGGGCTTTCAGAATACTGGTCTCACTCAATGGGTGCAGATTGTGGGATTCGGGTTAGAGATATTTGCTGGTGTTGGAGGTCTCATCAACTCCGCCGTGCTGTTTTCTTGGAAAATGAACAAGCACGCTTTTCTTTGCATTGCTGGAGGTTTATTTGGGATCATAAATGCGATTTTCATGTGGATGTGGATATTCCGGGGTATCGGCCTGTTACCGTTGCGACTTATAGGTGAACTCGGTGGAATGGGGGTTTTCTCCCTTTTTCATTCCGCACAAATGGTTGGGACTGGGTATGTGAACGCTGCGACGACTGTCTGTACGATCTACTCATGGATGCACTATATTGCGCTATCTTGTGTAATTGGGGACAGCAGAGGTTAAATCTGTAAGGCCGTCCGTCATATTTTCGTTCTTCTCTACATTTTCTAGTATTTAAATGTTACCATGATCCTATTTTTTTGAAGGCACTATTCAACTGCATTGGCAGCGGATTCTCACAGGTATGCATTGGGCTTCCAGGGTGAAGTTACTCTTGATGGTCTGCATGTATATTACCAATGCTTGATGGGCAAAATGTACTTTATATGTTCTTCTGGTTTAATGAATAGCAGGGTAGGTGTGGAGCCGAGAGCCGGTGTTCCTATCCTGTGAGAGATACAAGGATCTCTCATCATCTGTCTCGCACAGACAAGAGAGCGCTTAAAGAAGTCTTCAGGGCCAGGAAATCACTGCTTGCTACAAGTGAGTACAAGTATGCCACTAATGTTGGAGTGAATTTCAAAGCGATGACTACTGGGCAATTCCTCACCTGTATTTTACAACCTTGCACTTGCTTCTTCACCTTGGGCTCAGAGATGATGTTGTCCTCTCGGTCTGTGTGGTGCCGGCACGTTAGAACCTACCCTCATGACACCAACACCGACCAATACTTCAACACGCAACAACCGCACCGATGAATAGAATATTTAAAATTCCTTCTGTGACGCTTTCCAGATTAGTTATCGGAACATATTTACAGATATCCTTCTAGTTGGGGTTGCAGAAGCCTTCAAATTTGTATGATAAGGCAAGGAGGAGGGTGAGACATGAATGAGGAAAAAAAGGTTTTGCTGAATAATTAGCAAAGAAAATTCCTAATCAGGTGTGGCATATATACTACCACATAAGGACTAGCGCTCGCAGTTCTGGGTTCTCAGGGTTGGTTTTTAAGGTGCCGGCACCATCCCGTATCATCTCTTTGAATTCGCTAGCGCCGCCCGTCGCTAATCTCGGATCCACAGACCGCGGTTCTTAAGGATTAGTGTTTTCCAGACACGGAATATGGGTTGATGTCGAAATTCACAGAGATATTCGGCGCTAGCGAATTCAAAGAGAGGATACGGTACCGTAAATTCTTTTACGATTGGCCATCTCAGGAGGAGGTGGTACAGTGACGGACACCTAAAATCAACACCTTAGTCGCCCAAAACACGACCAAGTTCAAACTCCCCTAAGTCAACAACAACAACCCCTATGCTCAAAAGCTTCTCTAAAAGTCTTTATTTAATGATTGTCTAAAGAATTATAGAGGGATTTAAGGAAATATTCACTTCCGGCAGTGCTAGAGCACTTCGAAGATTTTCATTTTTGTATGAGAGGGTACCAAATTAACACAGCCCAAACTAACTGTATTGAGTAATATCTTGGCAGCACCATGCCCACATGCAGTAATTGATATCGCCGATCATCTCACCAGGAATAGCAACCTAACCTAATTAGGAAGGTTATTGCTGCTTAATAAGCGACAGCGAATTAACACAAGTGTCGATTTCCGGTGTCCGACACTATCCCTTGGGCAGTAAAATTCGCGACCAACACGCTAACCAGTACGCTAATCCAGACTTGGGCTCTTGGCAGCTTATTAAGAGATCCCGTGATATGATATCAAAATAGTTGAAGAAAGTTTATGTGGAAATAGCCGAGAAAACAACCAGTGAAAAAACAAAATGAAAAAATGAGAGGAAAAAAAGCCAAATTCCGAAGAGAGAGCTGAAACTTGAAGACCTATAATAGTATGATACATGAATATCCTTGTGACGAATATTATAACAATCACGGCAAAGAGAAAATCCACACCCCGGTCCACGACACCCGTAGCGAGTAGTCGGTGCTCGCTTGCCTTTCCGATTCATAGCACATAAAATATATCGGCACAGAGTACATTCAAGCCTCTTAGAGGCAAAATAGATATACTGGTGGCCTTGGGGCCCAGGTTGGGAGCTCCTGGGAGGGGAGAGAGTAGAGGGAGGGCAAGAAGTCAGCGGAGGCAGAGTTGTCTGTAGTGTTTGCCACGAGCGGTGAAGCTCGAGGGCTCGGCTCGAGATTTTGGCTCGAGCCTCAAGAGCCCACTAATTCCGCGAGCCGAGCCGGCTCGAGCCAGCATAAACTTGGACTCTCGCCAGACTCGAGC